>Ga0209345_10000704_pt1 | contig 42804 bp, 42 predicted proteins | sample Cruoilmetagenom7_FD_187294 | JGI IMG/M metagenome (GOLD analysis project Ga0209345, IMG submission 187294) | Oil polluted marine microbial communities from Coal Oil Point, Santa Barbara, California, USA - Sample 7 (SPAdes) (version 2) | ecosystem: Environmental > Aquatic > Marine > Oil seeps ...
TTATTGGTAATTTTGGTGCACCCGGCGCGATTCGAACGCGCGACCTCTGCCTTCGGATGCACTAAAGGGCAGTGGTCAGAAACGAGGGTACCAAAATGCCAAAAAAGTCACAACAAAAACTTATGGATGGCTTGTCGGCCATTCCCGGCAAAGACTATGTTATATGGGATAGCGAGTTAGCTGGCTTTGGCGTTCGTATAAAACCTTCAGGCAAGGAATCCTTCACGATCAAATATCGAACTGAAAATGGCCGCCAACGAAAAACAACTCTTGGAAGCTACGGCCAGCTAACAGTTGAGCAAGCAAGAAAACTAGCACGGATCGAACTCGGTAAAGTCGCGGCTGGTGAAGATCCAGCCACTATCCGCATTCAGAAAAAGCATGCAAAAAACATTGGTGAACTTTGTGACCAGTATTATGAGGACGCACTCAACGGAAAGATTTTATACCGGGGCAAAGCCAAGAGTGCTTCAACCTTGCAAATTGATCGTGGCCGTATCAATAGACATATCAAACCATTATTAGGTGCACGACCAATTGATGGCCTTAGCCGGGGCGAAATTGAAAAATTCATGTTCGCTGTACGGGACGGGAAAACTGCACTACGCGAAAAAACAGGTCTGCGAGGTTTGGCGCGGGTGCAAGGCGGCATGGGTACGGCCAAGAAAGCGGTTTCGCTGTTATCGTCCATTTATCGTTATGCGATTCGTGAAGGATTGATCGATCATAACCCTTGCCAATATGTGGAATTACCTGCCGATAAAAAACGAACTCGGTTTTTGAATGAAGATGAATACAGTGACTTTGGTAAAGCCGTTCAAACGGTAAGCATTACAACAAGCTATGATCTGGCCTGTAAAGCCATAACCGTTTTAGCTTTGACGGGTTGCCGCAGAAATGAAATTCTCCAGCTAAAGCGAAAAGAGGTTGATATTAAGGGGCGGTGCTTACGCCTTGAAAGCACAAAAACGGGCGCGCAAATTCGCCCTTGTGGCAATGTGGCCCTTGAAATTCTAAGCGCACAAATGAATAGTCATGTGAATGATTTTGTATTTCCGTCAAATCGAGGTGATGGCTCTTTGGTCAATATCAGAACACCTATGACAAAGATTTGCAAGCTAGCAGGCTTTCATGACGTTACGCCGCATACCTTACGTCATAGCTATGCAACGGTTGCCCATGAACTCGGTTATAGTGAACTGACAATAGCAGGGCTTCTTGGGCATAGCGCGGCAAGTGTAACCAGCCGTTACGCGCACCATGTAGATCATGTACTTGCGGATGCGGCGGATAAAGTATCGGATTTAATTTATGAACGGTTGCAAATCGGTAGCCGCCCCGTATGATAAAATCATGGCAACAAAATTTGAAAACCTAGAAAGATTATTACTCGATGGCCTAAACTCTGGCGACCCCATTGAGGTCTACGATAATTATTGGGATAATTTCAAAAAACGGCTCAAACATCGAGTCGAGGTAAAACTCAAATCAACAAAGTAATTTGTTATTTACCTCTTGTTGCGAATTCCTTGGCCGCAAAAATGTTGTGAATATATACAAACTCATCGTCGTATGAATACATCACCCAATGTGTCCTCATAACTAGCAAGCCGCGTAATGATTCACCATCAACTTTGAATGACCGCCCTATGCCCGGAAACTCTATTAGAAATTCTTCGATTGCATTTCTAATTGCCTCATCGATGCGCCTTGCAACGTCTGGCAAGCCTCGCTCAAAGGCATAGTGTTCATAGATGCGCAGAAAATCAGCGTCTGCTTCTGGTAGTGTGATAATTGTTCGCATAAGAATTATGCAGTCTGATATTTAGCATCCACTTTGGCTTTAAGCTTATCAAAGTGAACGTCAATTTCTTTACGAGAAGAAAGCTTTGTGCCTAAACCTTGTTTTTTCTGTTCAATGGACGTTGCCATTAAGGTCTCAAGTTCCTCTTGTGTGTACCCAGGAATAGGATTGCTTTCATCGTCAATAACAACAGTTACAAAAGCATCACGAGAAATATCCCCTCGCAATTCGGCGGGTAATTTGGAAGCTGGAAATTTATAAACAGTATTCATATATTAAGTATAGCATAAACCAGGTAAACAAAAAGCCCTAAAATACTGTTCAAAAGCCTGCTTCCGTTGTATCTCTTTAAAAAGGGCTAAGGGGCTCCCTCAATATTTACCGCCCAATTTTCGCTGTGTTTATCTCGCATACTAAAATATAGGCTTAGATGCACAACAATAGACACAGCACACACGAGACCAATAAACAAAACATTGCATTTTGGAACCATAAAACTGTTGATTTTATCAACTATTGTAACTTGTATTGAAAAAACAAGATAGGCGGTGACAATATAGAGTGAATTGAAAATTATGAACGACCAAATAATCGAATTGAAACTACCATTGTTTTTAGGTGTTGGTAAGGCTGTGTTTATTGGCATAATTCTATCTGTTGGCTTATCAACTTGTGTGTAAAAATATTTGCGGACGCCATTAACGGCCCTTGCATAGAGCAAGGCCTCTAACCGCAAACTTATCAAATAACACATTAAACAAATCCCAAGCACGGCGATTACCAGTAAAAACACGCCAATAGGGATTTGCCAATTTGAAAGAAGTGATATTTTTTCACTATCTGTAGCTTTCGCGAATGCCGCGCCAAAAAATGAAAATGGCAAAGCCATAATAAGTAAATAATACCGAAAAAAAGCTACCATCATTTCATTTGTTTTGAAATGTGCCTGCGAAATATTTTCGTACTCTTTAAGTTGGAATTGTGCAAAGCTTGCTGTCATTTGTTACTGTATCAACTTTCTTGGTCATCGGGGAAATACTGTGTTACTTTTTCATAAATTTCTTTTACATAATTCACTTCTTCAGTAGATAAGCTTTCTTTTTCAGGATGATGAGTTTTTTGGCGGATATTATTTAGCGACTTAATCCAGCCTAAGCATTGCTTCTTATTCTCAATAGGCAGGTTATCTAGCGGGAAGCTGGTGTTAAATTCATACCAATTCGCTGAGGCTATGTTTATATAGTCTATTAAATTAAGGTATGTCCACATATCCCCGGCCTGTTTTTTTCCACCCACCGTGAGGCACAATTTTGTCTAATTGTTTGAGGTACTCCTTCCGTCCACCATTTATCATTTTCAACACCATACTTCTTGGTCAGTGTTTTGATGACATATTTGTATATTCGTTCTTGAAGTTTATTGATCAATAGAGTCGCTCTATCGTTTCCTTCCCTGTTTCGGCTCTGAATATAAGTATCAAGTCCCACTGGTGCGTATTCAGGTATGCTCTCTTGAATTATAGCATTCATACCCATTGCTTGAGCTTTTACCGCAGCTAATGATGATCCAATAAGACGAAAGCTTCGAATTTCTTCATCGCCCGCATTTTTGAAGTAATTTACGAGCGCTTTGGCCTCAACAAACGCCAGATAGAAATCATAGCGTCCAGTATTTCTAAGCAAGATTATTATTTTCAATCGCGTGCAGGCAATCGCTTATTCGATCTTGGGCTTGGCGAAGTGGCGCTCGCATTTTGCGGCGCAGGTTCTGAAAGCGAACATGCAGGCATTGATGCGGTCATTGAAGCGCACGGCTCCAATAATTTTGCCAGCGAATGGCTGCGCGCCAAGTCTCTTGATTGGGCGGCTGACCTTATGAGTTCAGAATTTAGGCTCACAGATGAAGCATTGCCTTGGAGAGAATCGTCAAAAGAAAGCGAGGACATATGCGCCGCCGAATAAAATCATTTTTACTCATATTTGTAATGTTGTTCTCTTACGTCCAAACGGCGCAAGCTCAATTTGGCGGTATTGTCTTTGACCCTAAGAATTTTGTGCAAAATCTCTACACGGCATCACGAACACTGATCCAGATACGTCAACAAGTGAGTCAACTTCGCAATGAAGCGCGTATGCTGATTGGGCAGGCCAAAGATTTGGCTAAGATGGATTACAACGCCCAATACGAACTGCTCCGTATCTTGCAAGAAATAGCCACACTTACCGAAGAAGCAGAGAATGTCAGCTATGAAGTTGGACGTAGCCGCGATCTTATGCGCGAGCATTATCCGCAAGAATATTCTGATATGTCCGATGATGAAATGCTAGCAAATGCAAAGTTGCAATGGGAAAACTCCCGCGTAGCTTTTGAAGAAGCTATCGTCATGCAATCAAAAATGATTAACAGTGTCAAAGTGGATGCACGGACGCTCGATAAGCTTGTTACAGAAAGCCAAAGCTCCACAGGTAATCTCTCGGTAGCACAAGCAGGCAATCAATTGCTCGCGCTCCTCATCAAACAAATCATGCAAATGCAGCAAATGGACGCGGTGCAATACCGTGCCCAAGCGCTCGAACATTCGCGTCAACTCGCCATCGAGAAAGAGTCTCTCCAAAAGCACAAACGCTTTGTTGGTACTAGTAGTGCTTACGGCAAAAAGAGAGGGCGCTAGTCATGGATAATCTCTCCGTCATAGATGAGTTCCTCAAGACATTCTCTACTTACATCGACTCAGGCTTTGGACTTCTCGGCCCAGACGTAATGTTCCTGACAGCGTTTCTAATCGGTATCGATATTACCCTTGCAGGCCTGTATTGGGCTATGGGGCCAGATACCAATGTCATTGCTAAATTCTTGAAGAAGGTGATGTATGTTGGGTTCTTTGCACTTATCCTCAATAACTTTGCTTTTCTTAGCGATATTATATTTACCAGCTTTGGACAGCTTGGTCTTAACGCCACAGGTAAAACCATAACGGCGGCAGATCTTATGCGCCCCGGTTTTGTTGCCAGTGTCGGCTTTGACGCAGCGCATCCACTACTGACAGAAGTTCAAGACCTCACAGGGCCGATTAAATTCTTCACAAATATCGTTACTATCGTTATCTTGCTTATCGCTTGGGTCATTACACTGTTCGCCTTCTTCTTTCTCTCCATCCAGCTTTTTGTCACAATCATTGAATTTAAGCTCACCACGCTCGCAGGCTTCGTGCTGATCCCGTTCGCTCTCTGGAACAAGACATCTTTCCTCGCTGAGAAAGTGCTCGGCAACATCATAGCCTCTGGCATTAAACTTATGGTGCTCGCCATTATTATCGGCATAGGATCGACTATATTTGGGCAAGTCACAGCAGCGTTCGTACCGGGCGAAGTTACGCTCGAAGATGCCGCCTCCGTAATTCTTGCATCCCTCGCTATATTCGCTCTTGGTATATTCGGTCCAGGCATTGCTACGGGTCTTGTATCTGGCGCGCCGCAATTAGGCGCAGGTGCAGCGGTTGGTACAATGGCCGCCGTTGGCGCCGGAGCAATGGCAGGGGGCGCTGCCGCAGGTGCGGGCATAGGTATGGCAGGTAAAGCGGCAGGCGGCGCAGTAAAGGCGGGAGCATCTCTCGCCGGCGGCACACAGCTATCCTTCGCCCTTGGTAAAGCGGCATCTGGTTCAGGCGGCGTAAAAGGCGCGCTCGGCGGTGCGTCCGCTATGGCGCAAGCAGGCATGGGCGCGGTTAAAAATGCTGGTAAAGCCGCCGCCTCAAAAGCAACAGGCAGTGTCAGCGCCGCCCACAAATCAGGTATGCGCGGCGGGCTAAATGCGCTGTCGCAAAAGGGGCTTAAACCCATTAGCGCCAACGATAGCGGCGGCGGTTCTGGCGGGGCAAATCAGCCTGATTGGGCCAAGAAAATCAAACGTCAGCAAACAACCCATAATGCCACGCGCCGCGCCAGTGATGCTATCCGCTCTGGTGATACACGCGGCGGCGGCTTTGCCCTCAAATTAGAACAAGATGAATAGGAGAATGAATATGTGGAAACGCAATCAATCAAGATATGGCACAACGCCAGTTCCCGAAACGCCGTACCAGCGAGCCTCTCAAGTGTGGGACGACCGCATCGGCTCTGCCCGTGTGCAAGCTAAAAATTGGCGGTTAGCAACATTACTCTCCATTGGCTTATCAGCTTTGCTTGCAGGTGCATTTATTTGGCAAAGCTCGCAAAGCATAGTCACGCCTTATGTAGTAGAAGTGGACACCAATGGTTCGGTGCGCGCCATCGGCCCCGCCACGGAGAACTTCATTCCGTCGGACGCACAGATCGCCCATCAGCTTGCGGATTTTATTAGCAATGTGAGGTCAGTTTCGATTGATCCAGTAGTACTTAGGCAAAATTGGTTAGAGGCGTACAGCTTTGCCACTGACCAAGCTGCGGTAACTTTAAACGCTTATGCCACCGAACATGACCCATTTGCTGATATTGGGCAGCGCAGCGTCACAGTTGATATTGCCAGCATTGTGCGCTCATCAGGTGACAGCTTCGAGATACGTTGGCGCGAGACAAGCTATCGCGGCGGCGCGCTCATCGGCACGGAAAACTTCACAGCCGTTCTGTCCATCATCATCCATCCCCCGACCGACGCACAGACACTGCATAGCAACCCCCTTGGCCTCTATGTGCACGGCCTTAACTGGTCAAAAGACCTCAATTCTGGAGAATAAAATGAGACATTCACACCTACTAAGAACAGCGGCAATAATTGGCCTTGTCACAAGTCTTGGCGGATGCGCCAGCCTGCAAAAGCAATTCGTGGATTTTAAACTCGACATGTCTCGTAAGGACGTTGCGCCCGTAGAGATGAGCGCCGCTATCTTGGAAATTGATGAATCTTTAGTGCTCAATGAAAGACCAATCGAAATTGAGTTTATCAAACCGCTCGTTATGCCAGAATTTAATAGAAAAGCTCAGATGAAATTACGCCCAGCGTCTTACGTTACTTCTGGCCCAGTGCTCAAACCGTTTGAGGCGATTGAACAGGCGAATGCGTCAGCATCTATTGAGCCCAATAGCAGCAACTATCTGAACGCCATTCAGGTTTACCCCTATACGCCCGGTTCGCTATATCAGGTTTATTGCGCGCCACAACAGGTCACGGACATAGCGTTGCAACCCGGAGAAGAACTTACGTCAGTTTCCGCAGGTGACACCATCCGCTGGATTGTTGGCGACACGGTTTCGGGCGCAATCGGTGGAGATCAGGTGCATATTCTCGTCAAGCCGACTAAGCCTAGCCTTGCTACTAATCTTGTGATTACCACGAGCAAGCGTACATATTATCTGGAGCTACATTCGTACAAAGACACTTATATGGCGGCAGTGTCTTGGCGGTATCCACGAGAAGCTTTGGGCTTGCGCGGCGTAAAGAAGATGACGCGGCGGGCTAAGTCAAAAGAGGCGTCAACAATTAGCAAGCCGAGTTTGTCTATTGATAATCTGAACTTTAGGTATGAGATAAAAGGCGACAATCCTCATTGGCGGCCATTACGCACATTTGATGATGGTCATAAGGTCTTTATCCAGTTTCCAGCACGGCTCGATCAGGGCGAAGCGCCGCCGCTATTCGTGATGGGACGGAAAGGCAAAAGCCAACTCGTCAATTATCGGGTCAAAGGTTCTTACTATATTGTTGACCGTTTGTTTAAAACTGCCGAACTTCGCCTTGGCGAGAAAGACCAAGATGTGGTTCGTATTGTGCGGGACACAAATCATGAGCGAAGTAGTCAACACACCAGACCTTGCCATCCGTGCCAAACCTAAGCCTGTCAAACGGTTTAGCCGCAAGGCGCTAATCCTTGGCGGTACGGCATTAAGTGTGGGCCTATTTGCCGCCTTGGCCTTTGCGCTACAATCCTCGGAATATGGTGACAGTGAGCGGCCAAGCGAGCTTTATAATGTGTCTCACAAACCCATGACAGACGCACTTGATGCTTTGCCCAAAACATACGCTGATATGCGCCCAAAACTCGGCCCGCCATTGCCAGGGGATTTAGGTGCGGCATTTTTGGAAGCTAAACAAGGCGGCGCACCAGTAGCAGAACTGGATAACCCGTTTCAATATGCGTCTAAGAGTGCCGCGCCGAGACAATACAGGCAAGCAGCGACCTATCAATCAGTGCCTGTGCCGAGCAAACATGATGAAGCACGAGAGTCAGGGTTGTTCTTCTCTGTTGGGTCAAATCAAACAGGAGCCGCAAAAGCGCCAGATCAATTTGCAGCAATGGATGCGCAAATAGAGCAAGCATATGCAAACCTCGCTAATGTCAATATGGCGACTGGCTACGGTGCGCCTATCATGGGCAATGCGGAGTTTAATGCTGCGCCTGCCTACCAAAATAGTAAGTCAGCATTTTTAGGGCAATCAGCGGGCGAAATATATAACCCATACGTTCTGCAATCTCCCAAGTCGCCATATCAGATAATGGCGGGAACATTGATACCTGCAAGCTTAGTCACGGGGCTTAACTCCGGTTTACCGGGGCAAGTCATCGGGCAAGTTACCGAGAATGTTTATGACACGGTGACAGGTGAGTATTTACTAATTCCGCAAGGGGCGAGACTTCTTGGGCGTTATGATAGCGTCATTGCTTACGGGCAAAGCCGCGCCCTTGTTGCGTGGACACGGATTATATTTCCAAATGGTAATTCCATACAGCTTGATAATTTGCCTGCCGTTGACGGCCAAGGCTTTGCGGGGCTGAAAGACAAAGTGGATCGTCACACATGGCAGTTCATGAAAGGTGCTGTTCTATCATCACTCTTGAGTGTTGGCTCTGAATTGTCTTCTGATGATGAAGGGCGACTTGCCCGCGCTTTGCAAAACGCGGGGCAAGACACGGCCAATATTGCAGGCCAGCGCATTATCGAGCGTAGCCTGAATATGCAGCCAACACTTAGCGTTCGCCCAGGATGGCGGTTCTCAATCATCGTTTCCAAAGACCTTATCCTCAAACCCTACCAAAACTAAGGAGAACACTATGTCTAAACCCAAACTTAAGCTCGCTAAACTTACGGACAATAAGCCCTCAAAACTGTCGGTGTCATTAACGCCGGATTTGCTAGGTGATTTGGAAGTTTATGCGAGCATTTATGAGCAAACATACGGCGAGAAACAGGCCGTAGGCGCGCTTATCCCGTCCATGCTTGCCGGCTTTCTAGCCAGCGATCACGGATTTAAGAAAGCCAAGCGCGAGCTTGCTTAGAGACTGTTTCATTTAAGCCAATTTAGGAGATTTCACCATGGCAAATATCGGTACATTTAAACAAACAAAGACGGGCTATGAAGGCACAATCGCCACGCTTAGCATGACCCACAAAGTCAAATTCATCGCCAATGACAATAAGAAAAACGAAGACAGCCCCGACTATTTCATCAAGTCAGGGCGCAGCGATTTTGGCGTAGCGTGGAAAGAAACCAAAGATGGTGACGAGCCGCTGGATTACGTCAAAGTCCTGCTCGATGGCCCAATGCTGTCCAAACCAGTAAATGCGGCACTATTTAATCACAACGACGGTGCTGACCTTGTTTGGTCACGGCCAAAACGACACTCGGAATAAATTTCCTAAAACTAACTGTCATATATGACGATTAGTATTGAGTTAGATGTTAAATATGACAGTTAGTGTGGAAATCTTGTTGCCTTGGTTGCGGCCTAAGAAAGCGCAATAAGCGAAAGTTATATTTAATGCAGCCCTTAGTGGGCTGTATTATTTTACACAATATGCATGATATTTTAATAAATAATCTTGCATAATAGCGATTAAGACCTATATGCTTGATATGAATGGAGAAACGCATGTCTGCGCTAAATGAACTAAAGCAAAAGTTGAGGCCGGGCCGAGTGTATCGGCGGTCTGATCTTGCGCGTTGGTCAAAGGCAGTTGATCGTCATGTCAGCAAGTTAATGGAAGAAGGCGTTTTAGTAAAAGCCTCGGGCGGGCTTTATATGACTCCGAGCAAAAGCCGGTTTGGCGATATGCCTGCTAACCCTGCAAAACTTGTCGCTAAGTTCTTAAATGATGATCGGTTTTTGATGGTCAATCCAAATACCTATAATGGCCTTGGGGTTGGCACGACGCAGCTTTATAATGAAGTGGTTGTTTATAACCGCAAGCGCCATGAACATTGTGAACTGGGCGGCCTTAAATTCGATTTTCGCAGAAAGATGGATTTCCCCAAAATGGTAACGCCTGAATTTCTATTGGTCGATCTGTTTAATAACGTGAAACACCTCGCAGAGAATCACGATGACGTGTTACGCCGCGCAAAAGACCGTGCCGTTGATATGGATGCTAAAGCCCTCCGTAAAATGGCTAAAAAATACGGCAAGATAGGAACCAAGAAGATAGTTCAAAGCCTATTGGCGGAGGCGGCCTAATGTATCTGCATGAATTGCCAGACTTTTCAGATTTGTTGGCCGTGGTTAGTGGCCAACACAAGATTGCACCATTTCTCATAGAAAAAGACTATTGGATTATGCACTGCCTTTACGGCCTGCAAAAAATGGGTGTTGGTTTTGAGCTTAAAGGCGGTACATCTCTGTCTAAAGGATACGGCCTAATCCATAGGTTTTCAGAAGACATCGACATTCACATTCAAGAACCAGAAACACTTAGAACTGGGCGCAATCATAACAAGCCCAAAGATGTCGCCGCTAGAAAGGCGTTCTATGATGCGCTTGCAAAGAGAATTGAAATTGCGGGCATAGTAAGTGTGGAACGTGATAACGCTTTTGATGATGAAAGATATATGCGTAGCGCAGGCATTCGTCTGCATTATGAAAAGCAAAGCCCCATTGAAACGGGCGTGAAAGATGGCATATTGCTTGAAGCTGGCTTTGATCAAATAACGCCGAACAGGCCCGTTGATATTTCGTCTTGGGCTTATGATTTCGCATTCACTCAAAACCTAGAGGGAATTGAGGATAACCGCGCGCTTGCAGTAAAGTGCTATGATCCTGGTTATACATTTGTCGAAAAGCTACAAACAATCTCGACTAAGTTCAGGCAACAGCAGGACAGAGGTTCATTGCCGCAAAATTTTATGCGCCACTATTATGACATTTATTGTTTGCTCAAAGATCCATCTGTTCAGAAATTTATAGGAACCGCGCCTTATCTCAAGCATAAGGAAAAGAAGTTTAGAGCGGCAGAGGAATATGACCTCACCTCTAATGAGACCTTTGTTCTAAGTGATGCCCGCACCTTCGCGCTATATGAAAAAGCATATAACGATACTGCAGCACTTTACTATAAAGACCAGCCTGCCTTCACCGATATTATTTCATCTATCAAAAATGCCGCGCCTAGATTATAATTCGCTAGGGTTTTACGAAAGGACTTTTAATGAAATCTCCAAAGTCGGTCACAGGTCTTGAAATGCTAGGACGTGCGCAACTTTCAAAATCGTTTTTTATGCGTGATATGTTGTATTCGGAAATATCCAATTTTTACGGAATTCAGAATATTCCCGAATATCCAGATATTGCCATAGAGGCTGGCCGTCAGTTTTGCGAAAATCTGCTAGAGCCTTTGCAACATAAATTTGGGCGTATATCTATTCGTTCTGCCTATAGAAGTCCGACGCTTAATAAGTTTGGCAATGAAAAGAAACTGGGGTGCGCTCGCAATGAATCTAATTATGCCAAACATATCTGGGATTACCGAGATAAAGATGGGTGTTTAGGCGCACTTGCAACCATCGTCGTAAACCAGTTTGTACCTTATTACCAAGAAACTAAAGACTGGCAATCTATGGCATGGTATATCCATGACCACCTTCCTTACTCCACTTTGTTCTTCTACCCAAAGCTTGGCGCATTCAATATGGGTTGGCATGAGCGACCCAAAAGGCGAATAGACAGCTTTATTCACCCAAAAGGCACACTGACAAAAGTAGGCATGGATAATCATGATGGCGACCATTCCGCCCTTTATAAAGACATGCTTGAAGCATTAGCTGATAATTAGACGTAAACTGACACATAAATATTGCCAAAGTTGTCCCCGTCATTAGGTTATTATGTTGTACCATTATTAGGTTATTGTGTTGTGGGCTGATAAAACATGACCATTAAAATTATTGTGGGCACTGTGAAAACCTTCCGTGATGCCAACCTTTGATACGATTTTGGGGCGAGTAAACTTGCGACTATATATCCGATGTAATTACTATTGGCGTGGCGATGAGAATACTATTAGGGACACATAATTGAGAATTGGTCAAATAAGAAAGCACTAATAATCGTTCACCTAGAAATTGGTTTGTAGATACGGCTTCAGTAATTTACCTTTTTGTATAAAAGGTCTGTATCCGAGCAGAAAAACTCCAAATAATATTACCCGCAAAGACACCTTAAATACCGTAAAACACTTTTCTAATGTTGCCCATGTGTTGCCCAAATGGAATATGGGATAATTTATGTAAATTATAAATTGACTTAAATCGGTCTATATCATTGAATTTATTTGATAAAAATGGTGCACCCGACAGGATTTGAACCTGTGACCTCTGCCTTCGGAGGGTGAATTGACAAGGGTTGCGCTTTTGAGTTTCAAGAAATTATAGCGTAAATTCAACATCTTATACAATGTTGAAGTTGCACGAGGAACGGCGATTTCTTTATCGGGCACAATATGGGCACACTTCAAACATGGAGAGTGCCCAATGGCAACGATAAGAAAAAAAGGCAATAAATGGCAAGCAATGATACGGCGCAAAGGATGGCCTTATCAAACAGGGTCTTTTCGCACCAAAGCCGAGGCCGATAGCTGGAGCCGTGACATTGAAAGTAAAATGGATAGAGGGTATTTCCTTGACCAATCTCACGCTAAATCAACTACATTTGCTGAGTTAATTGAAATCTACCTCACTGAGGTAACTGCTAAACGTCCAACTGAAAAATCAAGGGTATCGGAATCAAGTCGTCTAAAACGCATTATGAGACAAGAACCAATATTATGTTCGCTCACCATTGATAAATTAAAACCCGATCATTTTGAAGATTATCGCGATCGACGCTTGAGGGAATATTCCCGATCTAAGAAATTAGTAAATGGCAAACGTGCAACAATCGCCCCTGGAACTGTAAAACGTGAACTCACAACACTCAAACGAGTTATCGACCATAAAAAACGTAAGCTAGGTTTACTCATTAATCCCGTAAATGCGGAGGATGTAAAACGCCCAACCGTTAATGATGAGAGAGATGTTAGGCTATCGCCAGAAGAAAGGCAGCGTCTTATGGAGGCGTGTTACAACATGAAAAACCGTCTCATTGGCCCATTTGTGGATATAGGGTTTGAGACTGGCGCAAGGCAGGGGAATTTACTTCGCCTGAAATGGGATGATGTTGACTTGGAGGCTCATACTGCATTGTTACGCGGTATTAAAAACAGCCGAAACCCTCATAAAATAATCAATCATGAGATTGGCTTAACTCCAAAAGCGGTTGATGTTTTGAACGGACTTCAAACCACGAGCGATCAAATTTTTCCAATGACAGCCAATGCATTTCGGCTTTCATTCAACCGCGCTCGTAAAACAGTAGGTCTCGAACATTTCCGTTTTCATGATACGCGCCATGAACTCATATCTAGCTTGTTTGAAGCTGGATGGACAATGATGCAGGTTATGGCCCAAACTGGACATCGTGACCCAAAATCTGTCAAACGGTATACAAATCTTCAAGGGAACTTTCTAGCCAAAAAGTTAGCAGATTTAGCGGCATAGACTTTACGGTTCAATTTGGCTATTATCGTATAACTACGCGGTGTTCTTCAACGAATGCTATTAAATCTTTGAAGTAAAAGAAGGTGCGGCGCCCGATCTTCACGGTTACAGGGCCGCGTTTTTTATATACTAAATCCCGCAACGCTTGCTCGGTTATCGATAGCAGATACGCTGCTTCCTTGTATGTCAGTTGAAGTTTTTCTGAATGATCAATCATGCCTGTAACTTAAGCTGTGCGCTAACTTCTATTCCTCGCACGGTACAATTTTTTCACCAAAGTTGCACAACCATGTTTTGTAAAATTTGCATCTCAACAACCATGAATGATATTATGGAAATATAGGGTGAGTATTTTAAGGGGGGTATATGAAAATCAAAATCAAGGGCGAGATGTCTCTCGCTCAAATACGACAATGTATCTATGAGCAACTTCACACAATGGAAGATCGGTTTGAAGTTCGTCATGCGGATGATGTAACGCTCTATCTTAACCTTACAAATGGTGCTGGCCGCAAAGTTACTTGTAAAGATTGGGCGGGCAAGGACGTTATCCAACTTTGTAGTCACGGTCCGTACATACCGGCTGCAATCCGATTTGATTTATTTTAACAGGGGGAAATTATGAAACAATTTATTACAATAGACGAAACTATCGACACACTAGCGGAGATAGGAATTCAGCTAAATCTTTCTCAAATAAAACGGGCCGCCGAACCAGACGTAAATGGGTGTCGGAAGATTCCGTTCTTTAAAGATCCGATTGACGGGCGTTTAAAAATAGATAAGGCGACATTAATCAGTATGTATCAAGTCCTGCACAGCGAAGCCTTAGAACATTGTCAGTTCACTATTTATCGGTCTTAAGTCTGCCGCATTGGTGCGATGATAAGTCAGTATTAGAACTACCGCTTAAATTTGGCGGTAGTTTTTTTGCAATTGCTCTAAAACCCTTGAATATCAATAGATGCAAAACACTATTCAGGCCACATCTAGGCCACGGCTCATACGTTCTCAAAAACGTCATCAAGGGTTTCTGCGGGTTACAGCGTGTTTATTATGGTAATGAATTTAGACTGTTTATGTGGGATATATCGCTGTAAGTCGCGGTGAGAGTGGTGCCCGAGGGCGGGATTGAACCACCGACACAGGGATTTTCAAGATGTGAAAAAACCTATTTTTTTATTGTTAGATCAATGCTTTAAATATTCTCAGGCCACAACTAGGCCACGCTAGACACAAGTTTGTGTAAATCATTGGGATCATCTTGTAAGGACTCGTGCTCAAATAAATGCCCGTACGTGTCGAATGTCAGCTTAATGTCCTCGTGTCCCATAATTTGCTGTATTCGCTTTGCGGAGCGTCCTAGTGCTATTTCCAAGGAAGCTTTTATGTGACGTAGACAGTTTAATCTATATCGGGTGCATTGCTTGCCATTTTCTTTCATATCCATAAATCCCGCCTGCTGACACAGGACATACCAGCCGCGCCGAGCTATATTGGCATGGTTTTCTATTTTCCCCTGCCAATTGGGGAAAACTAAATCATGTTTACTTGGTGGACAAACTTCCTGCCAGTCGCGTAACTTCTGCATGATAAATTCAGGCAATGGGATATACCTGTATGACGCGCCTGATTTTAGCAAACCAATCTGACAATATGCATCTGCATCTTGGGTGATCTGTATCCCCCCTCGTTTCCAGTCTACATCTTTCCATGGAAGTCCCCTAACTTCCGTTGGACGCATACCTGAATAAAGCTGAGTGTAAAACATCGGCCCATAGCGTGACCAAGCTTTTCTAATTTGCTCATTAGGTGCGTCCATAAGCGCGTCAATAGTTTCTGTGAGTTTTCGGACATCATCTAAATCAGGAATTTGTACACGATTTGCATTTTGTTGCCGTTTTGAAATCAAAATATTCACATCAGACGTTGGGTTAAACGGTATCACGTTGTCACAGACAGCTTGGATTATGGCTGATTTAAAGGAAACTAGGATCTTCTTAGCGTAAGGCCGAGAGAATTTTGCCAGTAATGAATCACGAAAATCTTCACACGCTTTTCGGTCCATTTCCATGATTTTTACTGTGCCAGTCATACCTTTTATAATTCGGCGGTGACTGTCATACTTTTCCGCTGTGCTTCGCTCAATCGGCTCTCGCCCGCCTCGCCCTGTTGTCGTGCATAAGGTGTACCAACGATCAAGCGCATCTTCGATTGTATAGTTGGGGTCTGACCTGGTAAGTGTGTTATCTCGTGAGCGCAGAGATTCGATAAATTTATTAGCATCCTTGCGGCGTAAGAAGCTCTTATTGCGTTCTTTATTCGTGTTAAAGTCCCGCCATCTCACGCGGTACGGGTTTTTATTACCTTTACGGAATTGAACAGAGGCCATTTTCCATTTTACCAGTGTTCGGTAATCAGATGCAAATATTGGATTAAGTTATCCATACTAAATTTTTTTACCCACATCATTTAACGGGCTGGAAAACCACTTTCATTGACCCGTACGCCACAGACTTAACAAAATACCTTATGACGCGTGTGCCAATCACAAAAGAATTAAGAGAAGAACTTATACGCCTGAAAAAAGAAACAGGGGTGGGCGAAACGCTCCTGCTTAGGGAAAGTCCCGACATTCCGCACGGCCTCACAGCCGAGCTGATTAGAAACTGCCTTGTCGGCAAACAAAAATCCATGAAGGTAGAGCACTTCGAATGGGTAACTAATGCGTGGAATAATGTTGTAAAACGGATATCGCTTACACCTGATATTAAGCGTAAGATTAATGCAGAACGCCACCGCACTAAAGTTGGCTCCAGAGGGGTTTTAGAATCCGCACGCCCCATACCTGACGGGTTGACTTATTGTACCCTCGATCATTTCCTAGGCGGGCAAAATAAAACCATTCGAGAAGACCATTTGGCAATTATTTTAAAAGCTTATGCAGCGTTGCCAAATGCCGATCCTGCCATCAAAACTATTCGCAAGCGGCCTGACACGCATGTTTCTATTACAGACACGATCCGCAAAGAGCTTCTGGCTTTGCAAGGTCAAACGCAAATCAAACCCGCGCGTTTATTACGCGGAGCGCCCAATCGGCCAAAAGGGATAAACTCGGGCATTATAAACTTCTGGCTTTCAGGCGAGGTTAAATCGGCAAACAAAGACTATTTGACGTATGTGCTTGGATTGTGGCGTACACGCGACGAAACAAAACCCACAGAGCCATCACCTGTGGCTGATGAGGTTCTAAAAGATATTGACCTAATAATCCCCCTAACGACAGATATGCGGCAAGCCTATATGAGTGAGATAGAACGCACAGGTATCAAGCATACAACGCTCATCCGAATGCTAAATGCCCACGGCATTGATATGAAGCCAAATATGCTCTCCAGCAGGCTTGCTGGACGGGTAAAGTCCATTACTAAATCGGAGCATGCCGCGACACTTGAAGTCCTCAAATTCCTGCCATCTCAATAGATAAAATTTGAAATAAATGCATTTCAAATGCCATCAATATTTAACATAATCCTAATTTTGCTCTGCGATAATATATAGGACTGACGAAACTAAAAGAGTTTCGCGGGCAGTGTATAATTAGGGGAATACGGGGCAATGGCTATTGAGCTTCCACAAGAATTTGATAAAGCGCGGGATGAGGCTTCATTTATAGAGCATCGTCAAGCAATGCTTGTCCATAATTCTGTACAGGCCGATGGTGTTGGTGAACTGAATAATGGTGGTTTTATTGACGGCGGTGCGGGCGCGGCGAAGGACATGCGTGTAGCCCAAGAGAAAACAGAAAAACGCAATGCAGATAATAGAGATGCAATAATGTTGTTGGCATCACAGCGTCTTGCGTCCTTTGAGGGTGATCTTGAAGCGCAATATGGCGAAAACTTCGACCTTGATTTGTTGGGTGATCTTGTTGAACAGGGTAAATTCACGCAAGATGATTACGCGAAGTTTGCATCCATTGAAGATAAGGATGATCGCAGAAAAGCGATTGCTCAAGCCATTCAAGATAAAATTGATGCGGGTGAGATAGACCCTACTGATCTTAAAGACCATGCATGGGCAGGTAAATGGTTGGATTTACATGAAGAGGCGACAGCAGAGCGCGATCACGACAAGAAGCTGGCATTATCTGGGCAAAAATCAGAACATGAAATTGCGTCAGATGCGAAGGATGAAGTGAAGTATGAAACTGCGCAGAATTCAACAGAGGCAGGTAAGTTTGAAGTTGCGACTGAGCAGGTCGAGGAGCAAAATGTTGTTGATCAGCAGGCTCAGTTATCAATGAATGTATTGGGTGTGTAGTTTTAAGGCGGGTTCATACCAAAGGTATTTTGATTGCTTGAAAGCAACATACCTGCCGTTTTTGCTTCCGCAGCAACCTTATCCATCATCTCCGCATTTAAGGCTTCGGACACTTGTAAGGACTTGTTTTTACCCCATGACAGGCCTGCGATCTTAAAGTCAACGCCCGTGCCATTTGGCATTGTCTTGTGATGCACAAAGCATTCGGCCTGAACGCCACGTTTTAACAGTGAATTAACAAGCGCTGTTCCAAGTAACTCTGGACTATTCTGCCCCAAATCTTGCCCCGCAAATATTGAAATCCCAACAGCCCCAATATTTTTCTTCGAGTAGTCGTGTGCGCTAAATGATGCATCAAGCTCACGTCCGACATTATTTTTGAATAATGGGGCACACTGAGGTGTTTCTCGTAATTTTGTATTTAGTGTGGTCACACTAGCCGTTTGCACTGGCGATGTTGTTGTTGCTGCAACTTTGTAAATTTTCGCCTCACCAGATGTGCTCATGGAAACGGGTGAAGTAACATCGCTCGCATCAGCAACCATCTTTGTGGCCACGGGCTGTGGCGCAGATATATCTGACGCCGTATTATCCTGTGTGCAGGCGGCAAGCGGCGTCGCTATCAAGATGCCCGTCATCATCGTCGCACGTCCAAAACGTCCGGTAAGTCTTGAAAATCCTCGGTTTGAGCCTTTATCGTCTGCTCTGTGACTAATATTGCTATGCAATAAAGTTTCAATCTCTTGGGTGTTGCCACTTTTAAAACTGCCGTCAGGGTAACAAAAGTACGGGATAAATGCAAGTTTTAGTCGTTTGTTACTTGCGCCAAGGCCGTGCAAAAAGGATCATTTATGAGTGCAGTATTCACATGTAATTATGGAAAAATTAAGGCGCAATATGTTCAAGGGTTTAGCAAAAAATGTGGCGAAAATGGACACAAATTTTAGCGAATTTCAAAAACGATCCTTTTTGGAAAGGCAAGGTTGAATACATGAAAAACAGCAAGAATGGCCGTAGCATTGGTTATGCGCGGGTTTCCTTATCAGGGATGAATGAGGCGCGGCAAACGGATAGATTACAAGCCGTATGCGATAGGGTCTATGTGGAAAAACTATCTGGCGCGGCCAAATCCCGCCCCGTATTTGAAAAGGTAATTAAAGGGTTGAAAGAAGGTGATATCCTCGTTGTACTTGATCTTGATCGGGCGTTTCGCAGCACTATTGATGCATTATTGACAATGGAAGCGCTAAAAGCACGCGGCATAAATCTGAAAATTCTAAGCCTAAATCTTGACCTATCCACCGAGTTTGGCGAAGTGGTTTTTGGTATTCTCGCCTCCCTCGCGCAGTTCGAGAGACGTATCATTGCTCGCCGCACCAAAGAAGGTTTGGCAGCGGCACGAAAACGTGGGGTGAAACTTGGAAGGCCGAGAAAATTATCAGATAACGAAATCCGTATGGCACATTCAATGGTGGTTTGTTCTCACCAACCCATTAATCAGGTCGCCAAACGCTTTGCAGTAGCACAAAGTACAATGCGTGCAGGGTTTAAGCGAATGGATTTGGGAACTGAGTGAATAATATAATAATTATCCGCAGTTGTATTATTGAGCAGAATCGTTCAATTTTCTCATTGAGGTGGATTACCGAGGGACACCATGAATGCTGTTGAAATTGAAGAGGCTATTTCCAATCTGGTCATGCAAGAATTTGACCGTGCAGAATTCCCGTATCAATTTTTAGAGGCATTTGGGAATAAAGAAACTACTTTAAAACGTCTTCGCAAAGGCAATAGTAACCGCTCAGATGTTGACGGTGCCGTGTTACAGCGCAGCAATATCCATATTTTAACAACTGAGGCTGGAGGCGTGGAAGTAGGCCTGAAAGCTCTTCGGGAAAGCCAAAAAACTGAGCATCAAAAAGCGAAATTCATTTTGGCAACAGATGGCGTGGAGTTACAGGCTGAAGACTTAAAGAGTGGTGAGCCACTTGCTTGCTCTTATCAGGATTTGCCCGAGCATTTCGGTTTCCTCTTACCACTGGCGGGTATCACGACTGTTGCAGAGATAAAAAACAATGCCATTGACATCAAAGCGACAGGGCGGCTCGATAAATTATATGTGGCTTTGTTACAAGAAAATCCCGATTGGGCGCAGCAGAAAAACCGCGAAGCGTTTAACCATTTCATGGCGCAGCTGATATTTTGTTTTTACGCTGAAGATACGAGTATTTTCTATTCGGGCGGCGTTGGCATGTTTGATCCTGATGAGGTTAAGAAAACTGCTGGCTTATTCACCGAAACCGTTCAAAAAATGTCGATGTCCGATGGGTCAAATACGGACTATGTGATTGGCGAAATATTTCGCGCAATGGATATCGATACGCGCATCAAAGGCCTACGCGCAAAAGAGGGTGTGAAATCGTGGGCAGATAAGTTTCCGTATGTGAATGGTGGGCTTTTTGGTGCCAAGGATGGTGAAAGCTTAAAAGTTCCAAAATTTTCGAAAATGGCAAGAACATATTTACTACGCACAGGTGATCTGGACTGGACGGCCATTAACCCCGATATTTTTGGCTCTATGATCCAAGCCGTTGCCGATGACGATGAGCGCGGCGAACTGGGTATGCATTACACCAGCGTTCCTAATATCTTGAAGGTTTTAAACCCACTTTTCCTCGATAGCTTGAATGAAGACTTGGAAAAGGCTGGCTCTAATAAGCAACAGCTCGGGAAGCTTAAAAAACGCATTGCACGTATTCGGGTTTTTGACCCTGCTTGTGGCTCGGGAAATTTTTTGGTGATTGCCTATAAGAAAATGCGTGAGATTGAGCACAAAGTCAATGGGGCCGCAGAATGGGGCGGTATGAAAAGCGTCATCCCCCTGACCAATTTTCGTGGCATCGAGATCAAAAGTTTTGCAGCAGAAATCGCAAGGTTAGCCTTGATTATAGCAGAATATCAATGCGATGAAATTTACATAGGCCAGCGCGAAGCCTTGGCTTTGTTCTTGCCACTTGACGCACAAAATTGGGTGACATGCGGCAATGCGCTTAGGCTTGATTGGCTCTCTATCTGCCCACCAACGGGCGAGACCAGCGTGAAGTTACACGGAGATGATCTGTTTAATACACCGCTGGATCAAACTGAAATCGATTTCGAAAATGAAGGGGGGGAAACCTACATTTGTGGGAATCCACCTTACAAAGGAAACGCTAAAAAAACCAAAAATCAAAAACAAGACTTAAAACTCCTTTTCGACGGAAAGCTAAAAAAATGGGGTCTATTTGATTACGTATGTGGGTGGTTTTACAAAGGTCTCGAATACGTCAATCATTCACCTGCTTTATTTGCATTTGTTGCAACAAATAGCGTTGCACAGGGGCAACACATTGACAATTTTTGGCGTCCTCTATTTGAACAAGGTTTGAAATTCCAATTTGCAGTTCGTTCTTTCAAGTGGTCAAACCTGGCCATAAAAGATGCTGGTGTTACAGTAGTTTGCATCGGCGCCGCATTAGAGGTGATAAATCCTTTCATCATTGAAGACGAAGCCAAAATTGAAGCGAAAAATATCAATGCATATCTTTTGGCACAAGATAATCACTGGGTTTCCAGCTTATCCAAGCCAATATCAAATATAGCCTCAATGTCAAAAGGGAATTATTACGGATTATCAGAGCATCTAATTTTTGATAAATGCACGATGATAGAGTTTGTAAATGCAGGCTTACCAAAAGCAAATATTCGAAAATTCTATGGTGCGGTCGAAATCACTAATTCGAAACCAAGGAGGTGTTTTTGGTTTCCCCAAACACCATCTCAGGAGATATTGGATATCGGTGATATTCAAAAACGTATCGAGAAAAGTAAGGAACTGAGAAGCGGTTCAAAAGATGCCATGTCTAACGGGATGTTTGATCGTCCGCATCAATTTCGTGAAATGAATTCACCTAATATGTTTATGTTAGCAGTTCCAGTCGTCTCATCCGAAAACCGTGATTATTTGCCCATCACTTTGCTGGATGAAACGTGTGTTTTGTCGAATAAAGCATTTGCAATTTATGACGCTCCACTTTGGAACATGGCACTCATCGCGTCCCGTCTGCATTGGGTTTGGATTGGGACTGTTTGCGTGCGTATGAGAACAGATTTCTCCTACTCAAACACCCTCGGTTGGAACACGTTTCCTGTACCGAAGCTGACGACTAAGCACAAAGAAGACTTAACCCATGCAGCTGAAAACATCTTGCTGGCACGCGAAGCCCATTTCCCCTCTACCATAGCCGACCTCTATAAACCAGATGCCATGCCCGAAAACCTCCGCGCCGCCCATGCCGAGAATGACCGTATCCTAGAAGAAATCTACATAGGCCGTCGCTTTAAAAACGACACAGAACGCCTAGAAAAACTCTTCGAAATGTACACCGAAATGACAACGAAAGTGGGTCAAACATGAGTAAGATTTTATCAGGAAAAAAAGTGCATTATACCGACCTCAATGCGCGGCAAAAAGAAAACTACAATTTCCAAAAATTTGCAGGTAAATTAGCAGATTATGGCTACAATTGTATAAGGTTGAATGATGATTGGCAGGGCGCAGATTTCATTGCTTGCCATATTGATGGCGACGAGTTTTTAAAAGTTCAATTAAAAGGTCGCTTTAGCATCGCTAAAAAATATGTAGGCAAAAATATCTATATCGCCTTTATCGATACAGATGAGAGCTATTATATTTACCCTCATGACGAAACTGTGCGAAAGATTTTTTCTTTAGATAAAGTGGAAAATACAGATTCTTGGAAAAACACAGGAGCATATGATTGGCCCCATCTTCCAAATTGGGCGATTACACTATTAAGACCTCATAAAATGAAAACACGAAGAAGAAGAACATGAAGATGGTGGTAGACTAATGGAGCAGGATTTAGGCGAACCAATCGAGCAGATTTTGTCTGACCCTCCGAATGTTTGGCTAACATCATTTCATGGCTGGTCACCTGAATCTTGGGGATGCGTGGGGTTTTCAGTTGCTGGACAATGTCAAACATTCCTCGATGCGACAAAACCAGGTGCAATAATCGCTATATACGGAACAAGGAATTCTGAAACACCTCAAGATGAGCAAGGTAAGCTGTTGGGGTTTTATCAAACCTCTCATGAAACCGGACACTCTCATAACTTCATATCCCCCGCTCAAATTGAGAACAATAAAAAACTAGGACGAGAAGATAAATGGACAGACGCGGTAAATTGCGTTCGTGCTTGGACAGTTGATGAAAATAATCGCCCCATAATTGAAGATTTCGCACCCGAGACATTTTCTTCTGGAGCTTACCGTCATATAGGTTCTCAAGGCGTCAGATTAACGCCAGAAGAATCCTTAAAATTACTGGAACTCATAGTGACCGAGGAAGAAGTTTATGGTGGCCCTAGAATACTGGACACTATGCCTCATACTCTAAAACCTTCTTCGAGTGTTCCCGAAGCAAAAAAGGATTACACGGTAGCCGTAGAACCGAATGGCCCTAAAGAATTATACATTCTTATTTTAGAGGGAGATGCGGGCAAATACTTGGGAATTACCGATGAACAATTGGACGGGCATATTATAGTGAAAGTGGGATATTCGAAAAGCCCTGCATCTCGTAGAAACAGTTTTAATGCAGCATTGCCACGCGGGGTATATAAGTGGGAAATTATGAGATCAACACGAATGGATAACGAGCCGTTGTATGCAAATGCTAAGATTGCTGTTGCTGGAGAAGACAAAATGAAAGTAATGTTGACACAAAATGGAATGCCTCTCGGGCGAGAATTTTTCCGTGCTCATCCTGATGATATTGATAATGCGTGGCATTTTGCTAGAATAGCTGCCAAGAATGTGAGTGAATAAATGACAAAACCAGAGATACCCGAAACCAAAGTGAACTTCTCCCAATCAGGTGCATCCACGAAATCTGATGAGTTCGGTATGAGAGAGATGCAAGCTCGTGCCTACGCCAAGCGCGGCTATCAATATTTGCTGATTAAATCGCCTCCAGCATCCGGTAAATCACGGGCTTTGATGTTCATTGCGCTTGATAAACTGTATGAGCAAAAATTAGAAAAAGCGATCATCATCGTACCGGAAAAGTCTATCGGGGGCAGTTTTGCAAATACCGATCTAAAAACGCACGGTTTTGACTATGATTTTGAAGTTGAGCCGAAATGGAACCTTTGTAATGCGCCCGGCGCTGATGAACCTCGCGCAAATAAATCGACCGTCAAAGCGGTGGGTGAGTTCTTACAATCTGATGATCGCATATTAATTTGTACCCATGCGACTTTCCGTTTTGCGTTTGAAGAACTAGGCGTAGAAAAATTTGATGATTGCCTAATTGCTATTGATGAATTTCATCATGTGAGCATGAGCGAAGATAACGTTTTAGGGCGGCATCTGGCAGACCTCATTACGCGTGACAATGCGCACATTGTTGCGATGACAGGTAGTTATTTTCGCGGCGATACTGTACCCGTTCTCTCGCCCGGCGATGAAGAAAAATTTGAAACAGTTACCTATACTTACTATGAGCAACTTAATGGCTATGACTATTTGAAGTCATTATCCCTAAAATATTGTTTTTACTCAGGCAGGTACTTAACTGGGCTGCCCGATGTTCTCGACCCGTCCATGAAAACGATTGTGCATATTCCAAACGTCAATGCGCGGGAAAGCACGAAAGACAAAATCAAAGAAGCAGAAGAAATAATGGGCATGCTTGGCACTTGGCGCGGTAAAGACCCAGACACTGGCTTTCACCATATTGAAACGAAAGACGGACGCATCTTGAAAGTCGCTGATTTGGTGGAGGATGAAAGAGAACGTGACCAGGTTATGTCGTCCCTTAAAGACCCTCGCGCCAATAATGACAGAGATTGGGTAGACATTATCATTGCTCTCGGTATGGCAAAAGAAGGGTTCGACTGGATATGGTGCGAACATGCCCTCACGGTTGGTTATCGCTCTTCGCTTACAGAAATTGTACAAATTATTGGCCGCGCAACGCGCGATGCACCCGGTAAAACCCATGCACGCTTTACAAATTTAATTGCAGAACCAGAAGCCGGTAAAGAAACCGTAACAGATGCGATCAATGATACTTTAAAAGCAATTGCTGCATCTCTCCTGATGGAACAGGTTCTTATTCCTAATTTCAAATTTACACCGAAGCGTCCAATTGAACAAGCAGAAGCACAAGATGGTTTTGATTACGGAGAAGGCGGCTATGATCCTAAGGGTAAGAATATTGGTGTTAGTGAAGGCGAACAGACAGAATTTCATATAGAAATTGCTGGACTAAAAGAGCCGACAACAGACGAAGGTAAGCGTGTTTGTGAGGAAGATATCAAAGACCTTGTTGCCGCTGTATTGCAAGATGCACCTACGGTTGAACAAGCTTTGTTTAACGAGGACGCCATCCACGAAGAAACTACGGTCGTACGCACGATGAACATAGTGCGTAAACGTTACCCCAATTTGCCCGAGGAAGATCAAGAGGCGGCACGCCAGCGGGTTGTAGCCGCTATGAATATGATCGAAATGTCGAAACAAGGGCAAGATGCGCTTGAACAAGAAGGAATTACGCTAAAAGCAAATACTCAGTTACTTGATGGTTTGCGAAAATTTGCGACAGATGTACGAGACCTAGACGTTGATTTAATTGATTCCATCAATCCATTTCAAAGTGCTTATTCTATTTTATCAAAGAACATGGATGAAAAAACTCTGCGGCAACTTCAAGCCGTCATATCCAATAAAAAACTGAGTATCCCACATGAAGAAGCCAGAACGCTAGCACTGCGCGCTAGAGAGTTTCAACGAGAAAGAGGCCGCGCTCCGTCTTCTACTGCAACAGATGCATGGGAGCGAAAGATGGCTGAGGGCGTGGCTGCTCTTGCACGTCATGCGATGAAGAAATCCACATGAGTGAACTGAGTGACATAGAGCTACTCAAAGAGCTAGGTGTTGAGCTTGAGGTAGCAAAACCAAAGCAATATTCACCTTTGGAAGCTCGTATCATAGCTGGCTTTGAGGATATTCAAAAGTTTACAAAAGAGCATGGACACACTCCAAGGCACGGCGAAGACAATGATATTTTCGAGCGCCTTTACGCAGTGCGCCTAGACCAACTCCAAAGAAACAAGCAGGCAATTGAAATTTTAACTGATATGGATACGGATGGATTATTGTCTGGTCGCGAAACTGATATGGATGAAGAAGTAGATGATGATGCACTTCTAGCAGAACTAGGAGTGGATATCGGTGCTGAAAGTTCAGATGATATTACTAAGCTTCATCATGTTTCTCCTGTTGCACATAGACGAGCTGCCGAAGAAATCGCTAATAGAGAAGTGTGTCGCGATTTTGAAAAGTTTGAACCTGTATTTGCTCAAATCCGTCAAGATTTAGAAATAGGCAATCGCAAGGCTCGTGATGGAATTAAAAGAGAAGATATTGTTCCTAAAACAATGTTCATTCTCAATGGCCAGATGGTGTATATCGCAGAAAAAGGAGAACAATTCCTTGCACCAAATGGAGTTGATTGGGATGCTCGATTACGAGTGATATACGATAATGGAACAGAGAATAACTTGCTCTTGCGCTCATTGCTACGCAGACGAGTTGACGACCCTACGGCGCGGACGATAACAACAGCAAATGTTGGGCCATTATTTGCTGATACCTCAGATGATGATGACCAAACAGGAACTATTTACGTTTTAAGGTCAAAATCCAACCTACCTCAAATAACTCCGATTAAAGGTGCTATCTTAAAAATTGGCGTAACTGGCAACGGAGTTAAACGGCGTGTAGCAAATGCCAAAAATGAAGCAACTTATTTATTAGGTGAAGTGGAAATTGTCGATGAATATACACTTTACAATATCAACCGCGTAAAACTAGAAAGGCTGTTGCAGCGCATTTTCCATGATGCACGGCTAATCATTACTATTAAAGATCGTTTCGGTAATCCTGTCGAACCTAAAGAATGGTTCATGGTTACGAGAGAAGCCGTGGCAAAAGCTGTTGAACTTATTCAAGCTGGTGAGATAAAGAACTATAAATACGATCATAAGGCTGCAAAGTTTGTTTCTTTCAAGGGCTAATTGATGCATCAGGCGCATCCGGCATAACCATTAAGCCATTACGAAGTCTACAAACTTCATTGTACAATTAACTGGCAAATTATAACTGAAAATACTGAAGCTGTCAGTTCAATCCTAAGTTCTCAAAGAACAATACAGCTCACGCATGAACTTCATTATTTACGTGGGCCATCTTTCCCTTGAACGCCAGCAGGAATTAATAATTGCTCAAGCCAGGCTATGGATCGTCCACGTTCATCACAGCGCGTAAAAAAAGCACGCTGCATAGCCCGTGTGAATGCAACGAAAAAAGACTTGAGTTCATCTTCCGAATTAGGTCTGAGGCTCCACCAACTTTGACCATCAAGACCCAAGAAAATCATGGTGTGGAATTCCAGACCCTTACTTTTGTGGATGGTCATAAGCGGCACTTGGTTAACCCCCTCAAAGTGGTCTAGAACGTTGTTCCAGTCACTCGCGTTATCCGCACTTTCTATAAGCAGCCCTATGACACCCGCCTTGATACGGTTGTAGTCCATATCGCGCGAATAAGCTGGCACCGACCGTCTCAGGGTGGCCTCATCCAAAAATTCAAGTGCAATTTGAAACACGACATCGCAACTCGCTTTATCTGGGTCAGCTTGCATTGCGGCTCTTAATTCGCCGACACAGGCTTCTAGATCAGAACGAATTGCCTCGCATCCAATATCATCCTCATCTTCAATGGCACGTAAAGACCTCTGAACACTGATAGCGGATTGCCAAGCATCTGGTGCTTTGGCGCTTGCCCCCAGCCGAAGTAAGGGAATGAGCGCAAGCGTAAGTTCCTCTGTCAGCACATCTTGAATGGGGACATCGCCAACCTTTCTAGCAACATTTCGTAATGTGAGCCCGTGATTTGTAAATGCCTCTTTGAAGTCATTCTCGGCCTGATCCGCGTGCATTCTTACGAGCAACGCAAATTCATGCGGCTTTGCAACCCCAGCTCCGATTTCCCGAGCAATCCAACCCGCGATGCCGTTCTGTTCAGCGTCCTTGGTTGGGTAAGTCCAAATTGCTGACACATCCCCATCAATATGACGGTCAGCTTTGGCATCGATTGCAGGCGTATCAGCATCAATTATTTGGGCAATCACATGCTGAATGCTAACTAAATCCTCATGAGAGCGCCAATTAGACAGCAGTGTCATCGCTTCGGTGTTAAAATCAGTATTAAGACGTTCAAAACCATCAGGCATTGCGCCAGCCCAGCCCATAATCCGTTGTTTGTCATCACCAACCGCTGTAAGTTTTACCTGACTTCCTAGAAAGGCAGTTTTTAAAAGCTCATATTGTGCTTCTGTCGTATCTTGAAATTCATCAAGAAAAATGAACGGATAGGTTAGTCTAAGAGCATGGCAAATGTGAGGCTGAATTCGGATCAGATATTCTGCCAATCGATTTACCATTGGAAATGCCAACTGCGTTTTATCAGGATTGCGATAGGCATCTGTCCACCATGACCCAACAATTCCTACCCAAAGCGGCGACAAGCCTGAATTTGCAATAGGAAGGGCTGTGTTTGCGATATGTTTGGCAAAACTTTGGTCGCTCTGATTAGGATATCCTTGCCCCCGCATAAACTCTCTCAAATCATCACGCCGTGGAAAGCTGATCTGGTAGTCAGCCGACGGCGTGAAAGGGGCAGGAATAGAAGGGCCGAAACGATCAATGAGCGTTTTTGTGAACGCATCGAATGTCATCGAATCAAAGCGTTTTGCCATGTCTGATGGGCAGCGCTCTCGTACTCGCTCACTCAAATTTTTGGCAGCGTCACGCTTAAAACTAATCGCCAATATACGATATGGTGTGCGGCATATTCCAGTTTGAAGCAAATAGGCGGCTTTCTGTGCAAGAAATTCTGTCTTTCCTGCACCCGCGCTAGCTGTAACACATACACTTTGTTCATTTTGAGCGAGAGCTTGCATTGCTGCAGGTTCTAGGTTTGCTACGCCCTGAGGCTGCCAGTCTTCCGGTCGAATAAAGGCCATTAGGGCACATCACTGATTTTGGCTTCGATGAGGTTTAGTAGTTCTGTGAGCGATGGGGGACAGTTATCCCGTAATTGCTCATTGGTGAGGCGCGATAATGCTGCAATGTGGCTTGCGGGCTTGCTGCTTTGCATGAAATGATAAGCATACCATACGAAGTGCAAATCATAGGTCTCAGAATAAAGCGCGGGGTTGCCGTGTTTTTTGAGAACGGTTTTTTTGCGCTTTGCCTTGGCCTCGTCACTAGTGCCAGGTCCATGTCCCCCCGGCTTGTTAATATGATAAGCGGCGGGAAACGCCATCGCCATGGCAAAGTCAAGATCGATAGGGTCTGAGAAAAACACGTTATATTCTCGCAGGGCATTTATCCATTCGTCACCAATTAGCCGTTGCTGCCCCGCTTGCAACTGAAAGTCTGTATCTGTCAGGGTTGCAAATTGGTCTGCATTGATTGTCCCAAGGACAGACAATGCAGTTGTAGTGTGTATGTATTTATCGACTTCACCTAGGGCATTCACCGTAGTTCGAACGGTATTCGCGCCGCCATGCTGGCGGCCCAAATCAAGGTCGAGTAAAGTCGCATACGGAATATCTAGATCGCTGAGCAGCCGCCAGAAATGAGCCACATAGCGTCCACCTAGCGGGACAATTGGTACAAAATTACGATCAAGTGATAGGCCACGAGCTTCGGCTAATCGCGGTAGAACAAGTTGTTCTGAATCGCCCTCGGCTAGCACGACAAAACGGGCAAAATAAAGCTCAGGATAGGCGCGCACGGCAAGGCGGACATAGGCTTTGGTATCCGCGTCATCTTCGGGTAGCGTCAGTTTTTTAACGCCTGCACAGGCAGTTGCTTTATCAAGCCTAAAATAACGAATACTTTCTGGTTCAATGCGCGATAGAATGCTGGAACTATGACTGGCGAGTACAACCTGCGCAGTTGGCATGGCACCGATATCTGTTACGAGCTGCATGATCCGCGCAAGGAAAAATGGTGAAAGTGAGTTTTCTGGTTCTTCGATTGCCAAGATGGTCAACGGCACCTGTTTGAGTGCCGCTTGATCAAAAGGTATATCTGACTGGTCTGCTGCTAGCGCATCTCGTTCGACTTCCAAGGTTGCTGCTGTAAGCGCAATATGGAACAAGGACTTCTGACCATCACTGAGACGCGATAATTCTCGCTCCAAACCAGCTTCGTCAGGCCGGAACCTAATTTCTGTTTGCCGGATCAAATTCTCAAATCGGCTCTCAATCAGGCGGAACACTGGCTCAGTATCAGTATCTGCCATATGCACCTGCGACCAGCGCTTTTGCAGTCTCTCCATAATGAACCGTATTGGTGCTTCATCGGCTAACGCTGCCTGTACGGACTCCGCACTTGTCGTGACCGTTTCCTTTAAATCCTGTGACCATAAGGCCGCCTTCCATAACCTACTAGCGAGTAACGCTTTAACTTGATCATCGGCCCTCCGCATGGCAGGCACATATATCATTTGTACAGATGAGCGGTCAGTTGCCGAAACGCTGGCACACTTTTCCCACTCATATGCTTCATCAAGACGTGAGATCCACTTTATCTCTTCTTCAATAGAACCGTCCGGTGTACCGTCATCCACCCAACGCGCTCGAAGTTGAATTCGCACCTTCAGGGTTTCGCCGTCTTCGGACGCCGCCATTTGACGCCAAAACTCAGCAACGGCAGGCGCTGCAACAGTTTCGTCAACGGCTTCGAGTTCGGGGAAAGCTAAGATAACATCAATATAGATCAATGCGCCGTCTTCCAGACCTTGTTCATCGACGCCCAGATGAAAGTCGGATTTGACAATAGCTCGCTGGCTCCGAGACACGCCGAAAACACGAGAGAGCGCTATTAAGGCCGCAGTTTTACCTGCGCCGTTTCCACCGATGAAAGATGTGACGTCATCTGCAAATAAAATTTTGGTCGGATCTGGGCCAAAGCATCGAAAGTTTGAAAGGCTAATAGACTCAATATTCATTGATAATCTCCGTTTTTAAACGTTCCAATCTCGCATTGGGTTGATTAAGGCCCCATCTACGATCTGCATAAAATTCCAAAGCTTGCCGCGTTTCGACACAAAAGGATTTACCTGAAAAACCATATTCTCGCTTCACCGCCTTCACTTGCGCTGGTGATAGGTCAGATTTAGGAACAAGGTGAATACGAACCCAGGTATCCCATTCTGTATCTTCCGGAAGTTCATCATCAAGTTTACGCGTTTGAAATGAGCTTGTTTCATCAATTCTGACAGGTATGTAGTCTCTATATTGATTGTGCTTAAAACTAAACGCGCGCAAATGAATACGCTCTCCATCAGAGGCAAAATGTGTTGGCGCAATCCACTGATCTGTTTCGTTGCCTGTCATCATTGAAATATAGCGTACTTCAATACCTCGCTTCTCTTCAATAGCGCGGTAAATTTTGGAAACTATATTTGCATCAGATAAGCGGTTTAATTTGGGCAATTCATCAAATTGACTGGGGTTGCCCTTGGGTATAATTGAAGACCAGTCATGATGGAGTGTCTCCGTAAATAGGCTTTCATGATTTTTGGCTGCCAGGTACGTCTTAAGTCCACCGTCATAGATAGGAGGCGTCTTTGTAGCCCGCTCAAGATAGGCTTTGAAATCAAGTGCCGCTTGCGCAGTCGAAACGCCAAACCGCTCAATCAGGTCTCTACGATTAGCTATACCCCGCCAAGCGAAGCATTTATCCAAATAGATTAGGCGCTCTCGTTGCGCATATTTTAGGTCTTCAAATGTCATTTCAACTTTCTAGTTGACTCGCGCGCCAATGTCTATATAAAAATTATACATATAATAAATATACGGATAATGCAATGCGAATTTTACACACTAGCGACTGGCATCTCGGGCGACAATTTCACGGCCTGTCTCTTGAGGCGGATCATGCAGTGGTATTGAACCAAGTCTACGATGCGCTTATCACCCACAAACCCCATGCGCTTATTATTGCAGGCGACATTTATGATCGTGCGTCACCGCCCGCCAGCGCTGTTCGTCAATTCAATGATTTCATCAAGCGCGTCGCGGCGGATACTAACGCCGCGATTGTTCTAATTGCCGGCAATCACGATTCTGGGGATCGAATTGAATCCATGTCCATTATGACAGATCCCGCGCGCGCATTAATTCGCGGACCTCTCATTGCAGAAGAACGACCTCTCATATTAACAGATGAAGATGGTCCAGTCGCTTTTTCAGCTCTTCCGTTTGGTTATGAATTCGCCGCCCGAGAATGTTTTGACACGGATGAAATTGACTGCCCCGCAGATGTTATCAAAGCCCAGTTAGTCGCAGCCAAAGCCCTTATACCAAAAAATTCACGCTGGGTCGTCGTTGCTCATGCATTTGTCACTGGAGCTAACCCTAGCGATAGCGAACGCAACCTAGGACGAGCGGTGGGTGGGATTGAAACGGTTTCATCAGATGTTTTTGAGGACGCGCATTATGTCGCTCTTGGTCATCTTCATCGTCCACAATCTTGTGGTGAAGACCGTATTCGTTATTCTGGGTCGCCCATAGCGTTTGGGTTTGACGAGTCTGATGCTAAGAAGTCGATGTCGCTCATTGAGCTAGCAGGAAATGGCTCAATAACGGTAAATCAAATTCCATTTACACCTATGCGGCAGGTAAAAACATTGCGTGGAAAGCTTTCTGACTTAATTGCTTCAGGTGTGGTCTCAGATGATTTTGTCAAAATCATCTTGACCGACACGGTTATGTTAATCGATCCAATGAAGCAGGTACGAGAGTTATACCCCAATGCTTGCGCATTATCTTATGAGCGTGACGAAACACCATATGAAACAAAATCGGCCAGTGTGGTTCAGGCTGCTCTAACCGAACCGAGTGCAGTGATTGAAGAATTTTTGCGACATGTTCGAGGTGCCCCTCAATCGGAGGCGGAAACAAAAATAATTGAAGCGCAGCTTAAAAACTTTCAAACATCGGAGGGGTAACTATGCGACCAATCAAACTTACAATGGTGGCTTTTGGGCCTTATGCCGCGACAGAAATTGTTGATTTTCGGGATGCAGTTGCGAGCGGTCTTTTTGGTATTTATGGCCCAACTGGGTCTGGAAAATCCACAATTTTCAGCGCCATGACATTCGCCTTGTTTGGAGAAGCCGCCCGCAGCGACCAAGACACGGCCTCATTACGCTCTGATCATGCCGCAGACGACCTGTTGACAAAAGTAGAGTTTATTTTCGAGGTTGGTAAAAAACGCTACCTTATCCGACGCACACCTGATCAAATGCGCCCCGCTTTGCGAGGCGACGGTGAGACAAAGGACAAACATACAGCTTGGTTGTTTGATGTAACCGGAATAGATATCGATGACATCAGTGAAAAAATCACGGGAGAGGCCATTGCTGAAAAGAAGGTAAGTGCTGTCAAAGACGCGGTATGTGAACGGCTCGGTTATGGGGCAGAACAATTTCGGCAAATTGTGCTTCTGCCTCAAGGAAAATTCGAGAAATTCTTAACCGCCAAGACCGATGAACGCATGAAAATTTTACGCGACCTGTTTGATGTGACGCTTTATCGTAACTTGGCTCAGAACCTAAAAGAGCAAGCAAAACAGGCTGAAGAGCAGGTCAAAATTGACCGCAATACCTGTGTACGTCGATTAGAGCAAGAAGGGTTTGAAAGCCCCGACGCATTGAACGAAGGGATCGATGACACAAAAAAATCTGAGGTCGAGTCTAAAAACCAAGCTAACGCTGCAACTAAAGCGGCCCAAATCGCCGCTGTTGCCCTAACGACCGCGAAACAGACAGAAGAAAAATTCTTAGCTGCAGAGCAGGCTCAAATAATCTTAGAGTCCCTAGAAGACAAATCAGTAGAAATGAAGGTAGCAGAAGAGACCTTGGTGAAAGCCAAAAAAGTTAAATCACTCATAGACATCTATAACGCTATGCAGGCCGCAAGGGCAGCAGTTGTGAATGCCGAGACAGCTCTTACCGAGGCAAAGGCAGTACGCAAAACTGCCAAGTCGCAAAAAGAGGCCGCGGAAGTACAACTCAAAAAACAAGAGGCTTTGTCAGAAACGCGCGATGATCAGCGGGCGACTATAGACGAACTTGAGCGTTCCACAAAAAAATTCGAACAAGCCGAGGAACTAAAAATAAAATGGCGTGATGTCCGGTTTGAAGAAAATAAAACCAAAAAGGACCTTGAGGACGCTGAAACAGCTTTAAAAACAATTCAAACAAAGCACACTGCCATGCAAGCCGAGGGGAAAACGGCCCAAGAGCAAAATTTGAAACGAAACGAACTCAAAACCCAGTTGATGTTAGCGCAGCAAAAACTTGAGGCAACAAAGCGCTATACTGAAGCTAAGCAATCATTCGATAGCGCAATAATAGATAGTACAAATGCCCAACAATCTCATTCGAATAATGAGCAAATGTTAAAACAGGCAAAGGTTAATTTTGAAGCTGCAGAAACAGCATTAGCCGCAACGCAAGCGCAGCATTTAGCAGAAAAACTGAAGGACGACCATCCATGCGCAGTGTGCGGATCCACTACCCACCCCGCCCCAGCAACAGGGAGTGCGGAAAGCGCTGGACTCGATACTGCCTTTCGAGAAGCCCGCGAAAAACTAAAAAATGCACAAACCACACATACTAATTCACTAGCAAATCTCGCAGGCATTAATGCAACGGTGAAAGATCGCAAAGTCATACTCTCAAAACTCTCTACGCTACAACAAACTTTGATAGAGGCGCAGACGACAGTTGACCACTTGAAGCACCAGCTTCAAAATTTAGGAGAAGAGCGCAGTATAAAAGAGATTGATACAGAAGTTACGACATTGAGTATGCAGATCACTGAATTAGAAACAAAGGTTAGAAAAGAAGATGATGTTTATAGAGCTACATGCACGGAAACGGCACTTGCTAAACAGGCATATGATACGGCACTTGCCGCAATTCCAAAAACCTTGCGTGAAACAGGTGCGCTCGCCAACGCACTTAAGAACGCGCAAGCAAAGCATCAAGCTATGCTCAATGCGTTCAAAATTGCTCACGATCAGGCTAGGGCAACACGAGATGGCTGCCTCGCGAGCACCAAAGATTTAGAGAGTGCTCAGAAAGCACTCAATTTAGAAATAAAGCAAAATCAAGAAAGCGAAGTGAATTACAGAACCCGGTTACAGGAACAAGGTCTGACGCAAGAGCAGTTTGATAGGCACAGAGAAAATATTGATCAAATTGAAACCTTATCTGCGAACCTAAAAGGATACGAACAAGATATTGCCATTGCCAAGGACAGGTTGAAGTCGTTACGTAAGGCAATCAAGGATAAATCGCGACCAGAGCTAGATAAGCTGGAAGAACTAAGTGCCGAAGCAGAATGTGTGCGGGACGAAGCGGCATCACAGGCGGCGACGCTCTTAGCCAAAACCGTCCAACTTGAAAATCTGCGAAACTCAATTTCAGGTGAATTGGCGCGTATAGAAAAAGTGGAGCGAGATACTGCTGCCCTCCGTGAATTGGCGGCTCTGTTTAATGCAGCCAATGTCGCAAAACTTGACCTAGAAACCTTCGCGATTGGGGCTATGTTTGATCAAGTTCTGAATTCGGCAAATTTGCGTCTCCAACCCATGACAAATGGGCGGTATAACCTTGAACGAGAGATGGATGGCAAAGGCGGGGGAAGACGTGGTCTCGGCATTTCCGTTCACGATATTCATACGGGCAAGGCACGGGCTACTGCGACACTTTCTGGCGGAGAGACATTTATTGCGGCTCTTGCTCTCGCACTGGGATTGTCAGATATTGTGGAAAGTACGAGCGGTCAAATCCAACTAGATACAATCTTCATTGATGAGGGATTTGGCAGTCTCGATACAGAAAACGATACGGGAACGCTCGATCAAGTTCTGCAAACCCTGCAAGACCTCGTGAGCAACAATCGTGCCGTAGGATTGATTTCACATGTACCCTTAGTTCAGCAAGCTATTCCTAATGGATTTGCAATCAAGAAGACACCGACAGGCAGTCATATCGAAGCACGTGATTGTTGATATGTGAGGATTTGTGGTAGGTATCTGATCTGTGCTTAACGACTTTTCCGACCTGAACCATTAAGCCAACCCTCCCTGAAACCCTTCGGTCTCTGCTTCACTTGATAGTGCTATACAAATATCACCCTTGCAGTTCCATTGTTGGCAGCGCAATTTTTTCTCAAACTCATCCAAGTATAAATAACGCATATGGGATTTGTGGTAATAAACACACGGCCACTCATACCATGTAAAGCCGCACGTCTTGCACCGCGCCTCAATCTTATCATCTGCGCCCATATCCAGTATTTGTAATCGTTTTTTCCAACTCACCAGAAATCCTCCGCACGCGGTATTCTGGTGAAGGATATTTTCCCGCCAAGATTACCGCCCGCAGGCAGCTTCCAAAGCCCCATTGTAACCAATGACTTCCCGTACCGGCTATTGAGGCTATCCATTGCACTTGTCAATGCACCCCATTTTTGGCGCTCAGGATCATCATTGATAAGCATATCAAGTTGGCGCGAGGTAGCGGGGGATAAATCGCCTAGCGTAATGCCTAACCGAACAATGCGTACAGTTTTGGGCAGGCGTGCTTTTGCTTGTATCCATAGAACATCAAGAGCGCTTAGACAGGCCTGATCATCATTGGCCATGTGCAGCTTATGCTTACTTGCCCAACTTGTCTCTTTTTGTGAATTGGTGCGCAGGCTTAACCAGAGGTATAAGGTACTGGCATAATAGCCCTCGCGCCGCATTCTTCTTGCGGCCTTTACAATCAAGATACGTGAGCAATCTCGTGCATCAGTAAAGTTCCGTAGCTTGGGTGGTAAAACCCGCCCATGCCCAAACATGCCGCGTTTGGATTTCTCTGCCTTTACGTCATAGCCATGCAAGGCATACCAAAGCCGCTCGCCCGTTACATTCCCCCAAATCTTACGCATTTGTTTGGGCTGTGCATTCAAGAAGTCTTCCATATTGTAAATGCCAGATGTTTGCAGGCGTTTTTCCATTCTGCCACCAATGCCCGGAATATCATCAAAGGGGAGCGGCAGCAGTGGGATGGGCATATCTTTAGGATGCCAAATCGTAACCCCATCAGGCTTATCCATCTTGCAGGCAATTTTTGCCAAATGCCGATTGGCCGCAAAGCCAATAGAACAGGTCACGTACTCACCAACGCCATCAGCAATGCTGGCTTTGATATTTGCTGCAAGTTTTTGGGGATCCGCAATGTCTCGCGGATCAAGTTTACAGCACAGCTCGTCAATGGACTTAACCGCCTCAACAGGGATAACGCTGTTAATCTCGGCCAGTAGCGCATTATGCGCTCGTCTATATAAATCTGGGCTTTGCGGCACCAATACAAGTTCAGGGCATATTTTCTTGGCATCACCAAGGTGCATGACATTCTTAACGCCCCTCGCCTTAGCTTCCTTAGAGCAGGCAATAACAACCGTATGCACAGTCCCGTCAAACGGTACAATCCCGATAGGCTTGCCGCGCAAGCTTGGTCGCGCTTGTTGTTCCACAGATGCAAAAAATCCGTCAAAGTCTAAATATAAGCTTTCTATGGTATCGGGCTTTCGCATTTCTTTGTCCAAAAAGGTGGAGAAGCACTAAAGAACAAATAAGGAACATGAGTCAAGGTTTTTGTGAAGCAATGAGAAGGGTGGTGTTAGATTCATGTGGATAGAAAGATTTAGATAATGCTTGTTTTAGGCGTCCGAGCGGGCTTTCGTGAACCAAGCCTGTAGTCTTGACCAAGGGCTTCAATCCTTGACGCGGGGTATTCACTTCATAAGAGAATCGAATGATTTTACCTGCTTGTGGTATTTGGTATCCATTCTAATGGTATCGAAACTGATTGTATTAACATATTGTTAATAATTTCCTTGCGCACACAACAAAAAGTAGTAGTTTCGGATTCGAAATCTTTGAACTGTAACTTTAAAATATTGTGGGGCGAGCCGCTGCCTATGACTGAACTTGATAATTTCTTTGAGTCTCTGGAGACAGGGTATTTAATGAAAAGAAGCCAAACTCCGTTCTTGGTTATCATGCTGGCTATACCATGCCTTCTTTTTGGTAGCTTGTGGGTTGCGCATTCTTTTAACATTGATGCCGTTAAGCATTTCGAAATTGAAAAACTAGGTAAGTTGACAATGATATTTGCTGGTATAGCTTTGTACTTTGCAGCTACATTCTTTACCTCCGCAAAACGCGTGGGACTCCTAGAGATAAATGATAAAATTCCATTGCGCCGAAAAAGAATATGCGAACTAGTAAATCTTTGTGAACACGAACTAACAATCGTTTCTGGCATTTATTTTGATGAAGTTTACGGCTCACCTGAAGTTTTGAAATGCTTTCAGGGTATTCCTGAGAGTGTGAAAATCAATCTGTTTGTTGAGAAAAAGACCGATTGCGATGACGATAGTATTACGGCTGTATCTGAAGTTGAATCTCATCAGTTCCGTGAACTCATGGATGAACGAGGAGTTGAATTTCAATATGTTTCTGCGGGTACTCCACATACAATAATTGTTGATCGCCATAGTGCGCGAATTGAGCTGCAATCCAAAAAGGAGGGCCGCGCAAATCAGCAGTCTATAAATGATAAAGAAAATAGAGCGCATAAGAAAAAAGCACTGGTTCTTTACTATGCAGATGATATTGCAGAATCTCTTTCACGATTAGCGTTTAATCGTATTTGTTCATAATTATAGCTGGGGAATAGAGTATGGGACTTGCCACCGACCCTACATTTTTACTTGCGGCCAACGCGCTTGGACTATCGTTTGCAATACTTGCTCTAGGGGCAAGTATTGACACGACAAAACAACTTGCTCTACTGAGCAAAGCACAAAAAGACAAACTAAACAAAGCAATGAAAACTAGCACAGAAATGTTGGAGGCACTGCTATGGATGGGTTTGTTGTTTCTGGCATCCGCCAGCCTTATTTTTTGTCAATTATTTTGGGATATAAATGAATCTTTGCTAAGTGCAGCTTCCGGCATTTTAACAATTGCATTCGGCATCCTCGGCATTTCCTATTTAAGATTTATGTATAAACGGTTTATATCAGACCAAATAATAGCAGGGATCAGTGAGCATTTGCCACCGCGGACTGGTGATGATGCTAACGATCCCGAGTAGCGACTAACAACCCGGCGCCACAAAGCGCGCCCATAGCTAGGTTGACACCAAATGTTACTTTTTCAGCCGTCGCAGCTTCAAGAAATTCAGCAGGTAATACAGCACCAGGAAGCGCTAACCACACTGGTGATGACATTGCCACGCCGACAAATATCATGCGGAGCTTGTCTTTTGTTTTAAGTAGCCCAAACTGTTCTCTGGTAGAAAGAGAGTGAATATCTATTTTTGAAGGATTTATGTGGTTTGAATTACTCATATTACATCTTATGTTGGTGCTAGGGGCTAATTAACAATAGCGAAACTGCCTAAAGAACCGTTAAAGTTTAGCAATAAATGCCCTTTATTATTGTTATACGATAATAATCACGATAAATACAACCCTATATTACATATGCGAACTAAATCGTAGCTCATAATTCGAATTGTGAGGTTCTTCAGTTCAAAGTAGACCCGTATGAAGGCTGGTGCTTTATCGTATGCTACGATGCTACACCAATCCTGTAGTCTTGCCGCAGAACGATCGCAAAGATGTCGCATTATAACCAACCCCACGATCCATTTGGTTTCTGACAGGCAATCTGAACCGGCCTATTTTCATTGCCGCAACTCACCGCCGCCTTACAAACACGTTTTTTATACTGAAACTCCTCACCGATAAGCCCGGCTCTACAAGTATTTGATGGGTCTTCGTGGCGGGCCTTAGCCTGACGCCACCCTTCCTTGACCAATAAATCGCCTAGGATACTAGGAGGGTGTCTATCATCATTCCCCCCGAAAATATTTGTGTAGGCAAATAAATCCTTAAAGTCTCCACTGAGACGGTAGATCGCAACACCTGCGAAGAACTCCGCTGAGGCTTCATTTTCCCATCGGTCATTTGCAACTACCTCTTTCTCGCGGTACTTTACATGGCCAACTTCGTGTCCCCACAGCCCTATTAAAGCCCATGAGAGCCGTTCTTGATTGGTGACGCGCTCATAGATGTCCTTAGTGTAAACAATCTCTGATGTGCGCCCTAAATACCGTGCATAGGCCGCAGGGCCGTCAGTGAACGTTGCTGAATAAACATCAATGGGTTTTTTGACCTCTAGGACGCGGCTAACCAGCCGCAATGACTTTATGGCATCAGGTTTCGCCTTATAACGAGTCTCTCCATACGGGTCTCGTTTGAACGGACCTTTCGCGGGAGGCCTTTCTGCACCTACAGGTAAAACCTCTTTGGAATAGACTTTCTCCTCGCTCCAAATGACCGTAGGCGCTGATGCACTGATTGGGCATATATCCATCCCGTCAATACGCGTACAGCCATTTTCGTCCGTTCTCGGATGATCCGGGAAGTAAACAGGCGGCTCGGGCGGGTCTTTTTTGACCTCGGGGAAGTTTTCCACCCCGGCGGCCATCAGGCTAAGAAGGATCAAAAACCCGACCCATGCTGAAAGTGCCAACCCAATAAATGTCCGTGAATGCTGCTTAAAATGTTCAATCGTCATCATGATGGATCTCCGTCGTTTGCGTCATAACCAAGAGCGCGGTTTTGCAAGGCGCGCGCATGATCTTGATGTAACCTGGCTGTGCGGGTTAATTCCTCAAGAGCCTTAACCCGAAGCACCATGCCCATTGGCGTTGAGAGAATTTCCAGCTCTACGAGCTCTTTTTCGGTTTTTGTTTTCAGAGCAATGGTAAGCATAATCAGCGCGATCATAGGCGACATATCAAGCGCGAGCGCCGCTACCCATTGGGGAATGAACGCATACCAATAACGCAGCACAGCCTGGGACGGCGTGACCGTCTCAAAGGGCTCAACTATCACAGGCTCCGCATTCGCAATCTCGTCCGCATAAGCGATGATCGGTAACGCCGTATTCTTCAGATCACTTTTGAGCCGCTCCAAGCCTTGCTTCTGCCGCGCTGCGACAGCCGGATTACGCGACAAGGTCACTCGCAGGTCGACCTCCGCAGGTAGGACCGATAGTGAGCGAGAAACCGCAGCGGCCAGCACACGGCCATCAACCTTGCGGATATCACTTCGTGTTTTATCGGCTATCGCCATTATCATATTTTGGCGCTCGATAAGCGGGCGATCAGACTTTTGTATATTGCGCATTTGCTCAATCGCAGTATTGACGCGAAGCGTGATGGCGTCGACTTCATCCAAAAAGTCTTGAGCCATCTTTCGGTTGTTCTCAAACCGGTCACCGATCGTGCGCATGGTGCCTTCAATCGCGCCCTTACCGGGAGACCCGCTATAAGAGCCGGAGCGAAACTCTTCATCGCTTGCGCTGTAAAATCGGATGCTGTTGTCGGCTGAGGTGGCAACTATTCCCCTGAGCCTATCCGTGGCAATAGATATTTTCTCGAATCCCTCCTGCATGATAACAATCGAATGCTTCATATGCAGCTCGACCGCTTGCTTGCCGCGAAATGCCGTCGCATTAAGCGCTGAGCTGAGCCAGAAGATCATCATCATGGCCAAAACTAAAACGGTCCACGCCATCATGATAAATTTGCGGCTCGTCAGGGAGGGTAAAACTCTGAAAGCCACATACCAGACAAGCCAGATAGCACACCCACTCAAAACGCCGAAAATAGATGCCCCTGCTGTGTCCAGAAAGCCAGTCGAATCTAGCGCCATGCCGGCGAACGAAAAATAGGCTGACCCAATAGAGATCATCAGCAAGATAAATAAAATTTCGTCAATGTCACCGGCGCGTATTTTCATTAGAAATTTCTCAAACGCATTCATAATAAAGTCCTCTCAAAAATTGGTTGGACTCTTCAATTACGCTCGAAGCAAAACTCGGTTCCTCGTAAGGCATTATTTTTTCGGTTTTAATGATGGGATTTGACAGGGCAGATGAATATTCGCCCTTTGGTATTTATGAGCCACCTTTAGGCCGTGACAGGCCGCGCGCACGCATCAAGGATTTACTCGTGAAAATTCCTCCTTGACCCGAGCGCTCATGCGGCCCGGTCTTTGGCGTTGGTGTTCATTTAAAAATACCAAAGGAGACATCTATGACCTGTTCAAATCAATCCAATCTCAAATCTGCTCTTAAAAACATCATCGCGCAAGACGCTGATAAGCTTCGTACCTATGTCGCTAGCGAAGCCCTAGAATATAATGACCCACAATCATTTTTTACAAACCTCATAGCACATGGCTGTATTTCCGGCATGGTCAGTAGTTTGATTTACTACACAGATACACATGCATTCTTTGATGACCATTATGACGAAATCGAAACACTGCGACAGGACACCGAAGAAAACCTTGGCGAGCCATTGACAATTAAAGGTGACATGAAAAACTTTTTGGCGTGGTTTGCTTTTGAAGAAACAGCCTACCAACTCGCATTGGAACTCGGGGTCATATCATGACCCCGTATCTCCATCACATACTGCGTCCACCATCATTGCCGTCATTGCCATTGTCATTCCCGTCATCATCTACCATGAAATCTCCCTCATAATGGGAGTCATAATCATCGGTAAATGGATCGGTATATTCATTGTAATCGTAGCCCACACT
>Ga0209345_10000705_pt1 | contig 42786 bp, 37 predicted proteins | sample Cruoilmetagenom7_FD_187294 | JGI IMG/M metagenome (GOLD analysis project Ga0209345, IMG submission 187294) | Oil polluted marine microbial communities from Coal Oil Point, Santa Barbara, California, USA - Sample 7 (SPAdes) (version 2) | ecosystem: Environmental > Aquatic > Marine > Oil seeps ...
GTAAATTGTGCCCTAAATAGTACCATTTCTAATCAACAAGATTATATAAATCTATTTAGGGCACAATTTACCAAAGAAGAACTCGAGTTTTTATTTTATCACTGCCTAGGTGAAATAGGTTCAAGAAAATTTAAAAATTTAGTAGAACAATTTCAATTCTTTGAACATATTTCACCAAATGAATTTATATACAATAATTTAAATCTTTACGATATGAATGCTTTTGGAGAAAACAAGACAATTATTGATTATTTAAACAATAAGGCAAGAGAACAAAATGAACTCACTTAGCATCTTCGGTACAAGTAGCGACGCGGGTAAGTCTACTCTTAGTTTTGCCATCACTTACTTGCTTCATAAACGCGGTATCAAAGTAGCGCCTTTTAAGGCTCAGAATGTTTCTAACAACTCTCAGGTTACTGATGAGGGTGGAGAGATTGCTATTCCTCAGTATTTTGCCGCGGAGTCCATTGGTCTTCAAACTTCACCAAACATGAACCCTATACTTTTAAAGTCTGGTGGCAAATCAAAAGCCCATATGATTGTTAACGGGAAGGGTGTTGGTAACAAAGATGTTTGGTCTTACTATCGTGATATTAAATCTCTTCAGCCTCATGTGAAAAAGGCTTTTGAGACTCTTCAAACGCAGTATGATTGTATTGTCGCTGAGGGGGCTGGAAGTCCAGTGGAGTTAAATTTGATGGATAAAGACCTCTCTAATATCTATGTAGCAGAGGAGTTTAATACTAAGATTATCTTAGTTGCTGATATTCAAAGGGGTGGCGTTTTTGCCTCTATCTACGGTGTCTATAACCTACTGCCAAAAAAACTTCGTAAAAATGTTATCGGTGTTATTGTCAACAAGTTCCAAGGAAATATGTCTCTTTTTGATGAGGGTGTTAAAATTATTGAGAAAAAATTTAAAATACCTGTTTTAGGAGTTGTCCCTTTTAAGCCTTTTAATCTTAGCTTTGAAGATAGTGAATCAATTATGAACTATGTTCAAGACACTTCTAAAGCCATCATCAAAGTCGGTGTCATTAAACTTCCTCATATCAGTAACTTTACAGACTTTGAACCTCTTGTAGCGGACAGCGAGCTTGAACTCTCTTTCATATCAAACGCAAGTGAGGCAAAAAACTGTGACTTAGTTGTACTTCCTGGAAGCAAACGAGTCATTGATGATTTAGAGTGGCTACGCAGTCGTGGGTTTGAGACTGTTTTACAAGATGAAGAGAGAAACATTGTAGCTATTTGCGGTGGTTACGAGATGATGTTTGAGAAACTGCTTGATCCAAAGGGTGTAGAGTCTGATACAAAAGAGGTCAATGGTTTTGGCAGATTTAAAGGCGAAGTGCTTTTTAAAAAGAGAAAAATTGTCAAAAAAGGCTCTTATAATATCGCCAACATTATGGTTGATGGTTATGAGATTCATAACGGCACTACAAAAAAGAGATACAAAGAGAGCGAAAACCTTTTTGGAACTTTTATACATGGACTCTTTGACTCTGATGCATTTAGATACCAGCTATTTTCTAAAATCAACTACAATTACCTCGGTTATAACTTTAAAAAGTACAAAAAAAACTCTATCAAAGAGTTTGCAAACCATGTAGGTAAACAGATAGATATGGACAAAATAGTAGGAAAACTGATTGAGTAATATTTTAATAACAATCTTCGCATATCTCATAGATAAACTCTTTGGTGAGTTTCCATTTAAACTCCACCCCATCGCACTCATAGGTGAATGGATAGAGTTTTTTGAAGAGAATTTTTACAAAGACTCTGTTGCTAGAGGCGTGTTACTTGTTCTGTGTATGCTCTGTATTGTTGGTGGACTTTCAATCGCTGTAGAGCTCTACCTCAGAATACTTCCTGCGTTTATCTACATACTCCTCTCATCCATCATCGCTTCTATCTTCATAGCACATAAGATGCTGTATGATTCTGTAAATGCTGTGTTAGTTACAGAGGATAAAAAAGAGGCTATCTCACTGCTTGTAAGCCGTGATACACAACACATGAGTGAAAACGATATCCACAAAGCAGCAATCGAAACCTACGCAGAAAATCTTAGTGATGGTGTTATTGCTCCAATGTTTTATCTTCTTCTCTTTAACCTCCCCGGTATCATAATCTACAAAGCTATAAATACAATGGACTCTATGGTTGGGTACAAAAATGAGAAGTACATGAACTACGGAAAAGCTGCGGCAATCTTAGATGACATTGCAAACTATATTCCCTCACGTTTGACTGCTGTTATAATTATGTTAGTGAGTAGGCAAAAAAATCTATTTGCTTTTTATGAAGATGGCAAAAAACACGACTCACCAAATGCAGGCCACCCCATAACAGCCATGGCACTCGCTCTTGATGTAAAACTTGGAGGAGACACATACTACTTTGGTGAGCTAAAAGAGAAAGCCCACTTTGGGGTAGGAAGAGAAACTATCACCTCAGAAGATGTCAAAAATGCTCTCAATTTTACTCAAATAAGAAAACAGGACAAGAATGAAAACATATAATATTTTTACAAATCAGCTAGATTCACTTCCAAAAGGAAACGCTGATTTTTTACTGGCGGCAAGTGTTACAAAAACGTGTGAGATTGAGGGGATTACTCAAGCAGGAATTCCAGGGGAAATTGCCTATACTCCGACACTTGATGCAGAGTTCATCACAACCCAAAAACTCTTTTCTATGCCAGAGATTGCTGAGACACCAAGCGGAGTGCCAACTCCTGCACTTATCACAAGAGCTATAGAGAATTTAAACTCCTTTAGCACTATTGAGATTTTAGACTTAGGTCTTGAGGTACAACCTGAGCAAACGCAACTCCATAACTTCAACATAACTCCATCAGAGTCCATAACAACTGGTGCGAAGATTGATGCTAAAGAGCTTTTTCAAAAGGGAATGAAATTTGGAGCTGAGTATGAGCTCAAAGGCTCTTATCTCATCTTAGGAGAGTCCACGCCAAGTGGAACTACAACAGCAATGACTTCGGCTTTAGCTCTTGGTTATGACTGTGAAAATGATTTCTCTTCAAGCTTTTTGAATGCTCCAGACTCCATCAAAAAGCAAACACTCAACAGAGCTCTTTCACTCATCGATGATAAGATGAGCAGTTTTGAAAAACTCTCAATTGTGAGTGACAATATGCTTCTGTTTTGTGCCGGTTTTTTACTCGAAGCTTCACGAAGATTTCATGTAGTTTTAGCAGGAGGGACACAGATGGCGGCATGTCTGCTTATAGCTGATGCTCTCAGAGAAGATGTCTTGATGCGCGCTAAACATGACAACATCACACTCGCTACAACGCAGTGGGTTGCTTGTGATGCAAACTCTGACATAGCACATCTTCTCTCTCTTTTGAGCTATACCCCGCATGCAGTTTATACAGAGTTTAGTTTTGAAAATGCAGAGATTCCTGTTTTGAAAAAGTATGATGAAGGTGAGGCAAAAGAGGGTGTTGGTGCAGGTGCTAGCTTAGCTTATGGGGCTGTTAATGGGCTTAGTAATGAAGCTGTTTTAAATGAGGTAGAACTCATTATGTACAGTATGTAGGCGCAGGATGAAGACTCTTTTTATTGGTGGTATTAAAAGTGGAAAAAGTTTTTTAGCAGAAGAGTATGTCCTGAAAAATGCTCAAACAAAGCCTATTTATCTTGCTACAACAGAGTTTATTGACAGTGAACTAGATGAGCGAATCAAAGCGCATAAAGCACAGCGTCAAGACAGTTTCATAACGCTAGAAGAGCCTTTAAGACTGCATGAAGTCATCTCGCAAAATAGTGAACTCATCTTAGTAGAGTGTCTTAGTATGTGGATTAACAATATGCTCTATCATGAGTTTGACTATTCAGATATAAAAAAAGAGATAGAAGCAATTTTGCGAGAAGGAAAAGATGTGGTTTTTGTTTTAAATGATGTTGGCTCTGGCATCATTCCAGACAATGAATTAGCACGAAAATATATAGATATTAGCGGAAAAATATCACAACTTGTTGCAAAAGGGTGTGATGAAGTCTTTCATGTAATAGCAGGCATTGGGACAAAAATAAAATGAGACTCCTTAAAGCTTTTGCTCTTGCGTTTAATATGCTAACAATCATTCCTTTTTTCAAAGTGCACGATTTTTTCAAAGGAATTAACGGCTCTTCTGCTGCGTTTTACCCTCTTGTTGGTTTTATCTTAGGGTTAATTCTTTGGGCTATTCACACTCTCTTAGAGGGCACTGTTCCTACTACTCATCTCTCAGTCATTATCTTTGCTTTATGGGTTTTGCTCACTGGTGCTCTTCATCTCGATGGGCTCAGCGACACAGTAGATGGTCTTTTCGTTAAGAGAGAAAAAGCCTTAGAGGTTATGAAAGACTCTCATGTTGGTGGGATGGGGATGGTATTTACACTTGTTTTTTTAGCGCTGAAACTCTCTTGTGTTATTCACTTGGAAGCCTTCTACTTACTGCCTGTTATTTTGATGTTTTCAAGACTCAACGCAACACTCGGCATATACTTTTATGAGTATATCAGTAGTGGTGTTGGTGGACTTTTAAAAGAGGAACTCACCCTAAAGCTTACTCTGGTTGCACTCTTGTACTCTTTGATTTTAGCCTCTCTGTTCTCTTTTGTCTCTGCGTTTATTGTAGCTGCTCTTATTCTCTTAGTTATAGCAAAATTTTTCACATCCAGACTTAGAGGATTAAATGGTGATATATATGGCTTCATCATTGAAGTAACAGAGCTAGCACTTTTAAACTACATCATCATAAGCAATTTTTCGTGAAAATAACACTTGTAAGACACGCAGAGGTTATCCAAGAGTACCAAGGTAAATATAATGGGCATATTGACATAGCACTCTCTGCTCAAGGCAGAGAGGATGCTAAAAAACTTGCACAAAAACTGCATGACGTAGAGTTTGATAAAATTTACTGCTCAGACTTACTTCGAGCTAGAGAAACCCTAAAGGCTTTTTCTTACGAACTAGAGCCTCTCTATACAAAAGAGCTTCGAGAAAAGTCTTGGGGCAAACATGAGGGGAAAAGTTTTGAGGAGATTCAAGCCGAGGGTATCAAATATATAAATTTTCATCAGTGGATATCTTCACTTGATGGGGAAGATGTTTCTGCTTACAGCCAAAGAGTAAAAAACTATTTTTATGAGACTATCTTTAAAGATGAGGCACAAAATATTTTAGTTATAACACACTCTGGAGTGATAAAAACGCTCCTTAGTTTTGTAAAAAATATTTCACTTGAAGAGGCTTTTTCTATCAATATTCCCTACGCTTCATCTCTCACTTTAGATACAATATCACTATGAAAAATTTTACACTCACAGATGAAAACATACAAAATCTAGAAGCCTTTAAGAGCCTCCTCAGTAAAGATGAAAACAGAATGATAAATGAAGCTCTTGAGCGCTACTTTACAGAAGAAAACGAAAAATTACAAGACCTGAACAACTCTCAAACAAACCTAAGCTTTGATGAGTTTTGGGATGATGTAGATATTTAAAAAAGCCAAGAAGCCACTACAGTTCCAACAGTATGGATAGTCTTCTCTTGCTTAAACTTAGGTGTACTTTTTGTTTGGATAAAGTCAACAACAAAGTTTTTATACCTAACAGTAAAACCAAATCCTAGATAAGCTACGAAGTTCTCTTTATCAACAGAGTGACTATCTTTAAAGGTATTGCCATCTAAGAAAATATCACGTGCCACTGCCGAGCCATAGCCATTAAGATTAAAACTAAAACTCCAGTCACCTCTGCTTATTCTTTCACACTCATCTAAGACTAAAACACCTACTTCTCCACCAGAGTCAATAGTTGATACTCCAAAATCTTTAGGAATATTCCAACCAAAACGTGCACTCAGTCCACCTGTTGCTTTTGTAGCAATATTTCCTAAATCAGCTTGCACAAAAGGGATGAAAGAGCTCTGAAAACTCCCTAAATCCTCAGGTACAAAACGCCACTTCTGGACATACTTTAAGTTAACTCCTAACTCATTCTCAAGTTGATTATCCCAACCCTTTGGAGGTGTACTCTCTGACACTTCATGTATAATGCTTTGTATCTCTTCAGTCTTTGATGCTGGCCCTACCATCCCTACATGCAGATAAAGAGACCTTAAGTTTGTTTTTGAGCTTTTATGCACTCCATACTCTAAATATGTCCACCCAGCATAGGGACGGTCATCTTCAATAAGTGCCGTTTGTGTAAGGTCTGCTGGTGTGTACATCTGATTGATGATAGAAAAACTTACATACTCATCAGTAACCCCGTAGTCTAAGTACAAAATGTCATACAGTGGGTTTGAAGGGTTTATAACATGGTAAATAAGAGTAAACTTTTCACCTGATGAGTATTGACTGTCAGTTGTAGAGAAGAGATCATTTTCAAAAAAAACATTAAATCTATTAAACTCCCATATCTCACTCTTTTGCAGCTCTATCGTTTTGAGTTCATCAGCAAATGTACTCAAAGGCAAGAGTAGCATCAAAATAGTAAAAATTAACGTTTTTTTCATTTGTATCCCACTTTTTCCTAACAGAAGAATATACCATAGTTTAACAAATAGTTTTACCGTTTTTAAATACTTAGTACCCAAGTTTTTCCCAACCATAACGATAGTATCTATTTAAATCATAAAGACCTGCGTTTAATGGGTCTGATTTGTTAAAATTATTTTGAAACCAATCAAAGTTTTCCCAAAAATTTTCATCATCACGCCCAACAAAATATTTTCCAATTTTAGCCCTATAGTTGTCACTTCCATCAAAATTTTGCAGTAAATCAAAAAAGTCTGGGAGCTCTTTATAGTGCACGTTTGCAAACATATTTGGATATGACCCTACAGACCCCTCAATAAACTCTAGGGTATCTTTCTCAGGATTCACTTGTTCCCCATTAAAGAGAGAATTTACATTATCATGCCAACGGTTGACGACTATAGTAAAAACCTTGCTTGTACCATCCTCTTTTTTCAAACGAACGATTATTGTATTCATACCATTATCGGTCACATGTTCTATAAAGCCTGTACCTGGTTTAGTCAAAGACCTCGCTGCCTCTCTCATATCTTTTACAGTACGAAACTCTGTTGGCATTTTTGGTGGCATATCTCCTTCTTTGTAGAAATTTATCTTATCAAAAGCTATTTTTGTTGATTTTAAAATATGCTTTTGCACAAGTTGCTCCATAAATTCACTCTTATAATATTGGGTTTTATACTCGACTTTTGACTTGCGTTTTATGACATCAGAACTATCACTAAAGTCTTTATCTTCTATGTCTCCATCATTAATATACCAAGACTTAAACATATCTAGGCGCTTACCATAAGGCATATAAGAGATAAAGTTCAGCTCTCCTTCCATACGTAAAAAGTCCATATAGCGTCTAATATTTGTTTGGTGTGAAAGATTACCATATACATCATATCCAGCCACTAAGCTATAATAGATACGCTCAAATTGAGGATAATCTATCACCCACAGAGTACGAGGAAGCTTTCCTAAAACGCCTCTATGAACAGAAGCACTGTCAAAATGGCGATAGACTGTCAGTAGTGGAGAGTCTGAAGCGCTTTCTCCCTTCCATATCCCCTCTAATCCAAGCCCATCAGGATATGTTTTATCATAGAGTGCCTGTTTTGCATAAAAATATTGTTCATACTTATCTTTATATTTATCGCTAAATGAATCTAGAATCGCTTGATTACTTGTCACTATAGGCATGCTTAAGTTCTCTGATTGTGCTTTTATGAACTCTGGATTACTTAATGACAAATCATATTTTGGCTCAGCAAACATCACCCAAAAATGGTCATGTATGACATTTAAAGCCATCTGTCCACGGCATACTGGACCGCGAATAAAAGTCATAACAATATACTTAGAGTTATCGAGCAAAAATTGATACCGAGACTTTGCTGGAATTTGATAAAAGGATACAAAAGGATTTGCACTCTGCTCAAAATTATAGTTGATATAGTGAGGCTCTTGCACCCATTTTAGTTTTATAAACAGCTCTTGAAGTCTCTTTAGTTTCGCATCATCAAACTCTACAACCATATGTGTTTTATGCACTATTGTTGCATGTATTTTTTTAAATCTATAATAGAATATTTTTACCTTGGGATTGTCATATGGCCGAAGTGTTGGGATTATTTCAGGCTCTATTGGACTAGGGGTGTAGGAACGCACAAGTTGATAAAACTCTTTGGGAGCAGCCTTAAAATTCCAATGTGCTAAAAAAAGATGCTCATAGAGATATCTTGCCGTTACAGAGTGCTTTGCATCCTCTCTATTTAAAAAAGTTTCCCATTTTTCTATCTCAAGTGCGGCTACTTTACTCGGAGTCTCTAATCTTTTTTGCTCTGCTTCACTTGGACCTTTTGCACCACGATGCAACCACTGAGCAATAGCTAAATACTCTTTCTCTTGAAGTGCAGGAAATCCATAAGGCATTCCATGGTTTTTTTTCTCATCCATATATGTGTTTAACTCTTCTTTGTTTCGAGGACAGATTAATTCGTCATTTTCTGGTTCGTATGCCCCTATAATTTCGGGGTTAGTTTTTTTGTTGTGTAGCATGTGCATCATAATTGAATCATTATAACTTTTGTTTGAATCAGGGGAAGTCGTTAGTGAGTAAAACCCTATATTTCTCCACTCTTCATTACTTTTTGCATCAATAAAAAGACGGGTAGGTTCAACTGCTTTTAAACGTGTTGCATCATAAACTAATAGTTTACTCCCTCCTCTGTTTACTCCCTCAAATGAGCTAAACTTTGATTGACAAGGAGAGTTATAACAAGAGTGACAAGAGACACAGCGTTTATCTAAAATCGGTTTAACATCCCTAAGGTACTTTATCTCCTCTTTTGTTAATTCTACTTTGACAGGGGTTACAACCGGTGTGCTACACCCTGTAACTAAAAATAAAAGCAGGGTAAAGAATATAATATAGATAGTTTTCATCAACAATTCTCCAAACAACTTAGATAAATTAATTATAGTTATTCTTAACTGAATTTATGCTCTTAGCTATACAAAACGTAATATTTAGGAGAACTCTACACACCTTGAAGCCTCTTTGATAAATTATTTTGTTATAATGCTTACAAATATATACTTAAAGGAGTTTTGCGGTGTTTAAATCAGTCAAATCAAAAGTAATTGTTTCTATCTTAGTCTTAAGTATTGTTGGTCTTCTAGGTTCAATAAGTTATTTATCTTTTACTCTACATAAACTCTCAAATGACTCAACAAAAAAGTCACTTAAAATGCTCAGTGAATCAATTTTTCAAACAATGACTGGAAGTATGATGCTTGGTGATCCCGCAGTCGTTCAAGATACTTTTAAAGCATCAAGGGCGATAGAGGGCATAGAGATGCTAGATATTACCAAATCTAAAGCTGTGCAAGAGATTTATGCACCTGATGAAAAATTTACAACAGATCCACTTTTGATTGATGTGTTTGAAAATGGGCAGCAAAAAGTTATAGAAAAAAATGAAAATGGGCATCACACAATCCGTATGCTCAAACCTATGGTTGCAGAAGATAGATGTCTAGCTTGTCACTATAACGTTCAACCTGGTTATGTATTAGGGGCTATGGATTTAGTTATCTCTCTAAATGCTGCTGATGAAGACATCATGGAAATGAAAATTACATTAACCATTTCACTCATTATCATTGGGTTACTCTTTGCGATTGTTTCAACTATTTTCTTTGTAAAAGAGATTTTCACACCTCTAGCAAATCTGAGAACTCGTATTTCTGAACTTGTTAAGGGAGATAAAGACTTAACTAAAAGACTCAAGTATACAGAGGGAAATGAGTTTGGAGAAGCTGCTCATGAAGTAAATAACTTTATTGAGATGATTCAAGGTACTATCTCTGATGTTAAAAAGCTTGGTGAACAGAACAAAGGTATTGCAGCAGAGATAGAACTCTCTAGTCGTATAATTGCGAAAGGGACTCAGCAAGAGCAGGATATCGTAGCACAAACAACAACGAAGAGTGAAGCGATAAAAGAGACTATTTCAAACACTATTGAAGCAGCAGAAGAGACGCAACAGACTGTTGAGCGAGCTAGCAATGAACTTGATACTGCTAAAGAGTCATTAAGCACATTAAGCTCTGAAGTTCTTTCATTTGTTGAGATTGAAAATGAATTATCAGGTGAATTATCAAGTCTCAAAAGTAATGCAGATCAAGTAAAAGATGTACTCAATGCTATCAAAGAGATAGCAGAACAGACAAATCTTCTTGCTTTAAATGCAGCGATAGAAGCTGCTCGAGCAGGTGAACATGGTCGTGGTTTTGCTGTTGTTGCGGATGAGGTAAGAAAACTTGCTGAGAGAACACAAAAAAGTTTAACAGAGATAGACATAAGTGTAAGCACTATAGTACAATCTATCAATGATGTCAGCGATAAGATGAATCTCAACGCTACAAACATAAAGAGTCTCTCACATATCTCTAGTGAAGTAGAGGAAAAAATAGATGCTACATCTGACTCTATACAAATTTCAAACAGGGTAGCAAATGAGTCTAAAAAAGACAGCATTAAAATGTCTGAAGATATTCAAGATATTATTAAAGACATTGCTAACATTGAAGCACTCTCTACTGCAAATGGAACGAGCGTTCAGAGTATAGAAGAAGAGCTTCGAAGACTCGTAGGCATCGCTTCATCTTTACAAAAAAATATCAACGAGTTTAAAAGCTAAAAGAGGCTAAGATGAGATAGACTTAACGGTCACCTCTTCGTCTTCCATAGGAGCTTTTTCCTCTGGTATAATTCTTTTTAAAACATGATTGACAAATACTATACTTAGAGTTTACAGGTAAGGTAGCACCACACATTCTACATCTTTGTGCTAACTGACTCTGCTGTAGAGTCTCCTCTATAAACTTATTTAAAACAGCCCTATACTGTCTCGCCTTTTGTGCATCCACAAAATACTCACAAAATCTATAACTCAGCCAAAGATAGAGTGAAATCTCTTTTACCATATCCTCCGCACGAAGGAGCTCATCAGTAGTCTGTGCAAAAGTTCCAACTAAAGCAGGAGGATGATAATGCACAGCCTCTTTTCTCTCAAGTGAGACAATATAACTCTCATATGCCGCAATTATATAGGGTGACTTGAGCGTTAATGGTGCACAGGCTAAATGATACTTCATAGCTATATCTAAATCAAAATTATCAACTATTGTAGAAGCCTCTAACATGTCATCTAGATTTGAAGCGTGAAAAGGACCATTAAACTCCATATTTTTTACAAAAAACTTCAAGATTTCATACAGTGACTTCTCTTCTAATATTTTTCCAACAAGTTTTATATGCTCTAGGTTAGCCATTACTTTAAATGGAATAGAGATAGTCATAGCCTCTTTAAAAAACTTCTTTTTGACTATCTTTAAAACATCACTGCTTAAGGCTCCAACATATCCCTCTTCATTGAGTCCATATCTACCAGCACGACCTGAAATCTGGTGAACTTCTGATGGGTGTAAGTTTCTTTGACTTATGCCATCAAACTTCTCAGCTTTAGAAAAAAGTATTGTCTGTATCGGCAAGTTCATACCCATTGCAATCGCATCCGTTGCTATGAGTATCTGCGTCTCTTTGGCTCTAAAACGTCTCGCCTCTTCACGTCTAACCTCTGGAGAGAGATTGCCATACACAACACTTACACTAAAAAAGCGAGAAAAATTCTGTTTTAACTTAAGAACCTCTTTTCTACTAAAGGCGATAATAGCTGTACCCTCAGTCACATCTTTTACATCTGTTGGATGCTCTAAGAGAGTTAAAGGATTTTTTCTCTCAAACTCTATTATCTCAAGCTCTTCTCCTAAATACTCAGCAAGAGCTATGATAGCCTCTTTTGCATTGACAGAGCCTGTCATAATTATCTCTTTTGCAGGTGCACCTATAATAGCGTTTGCCCATGCCCAACCACGATCTCTATCATCAATCATCTGCACTTCATCTATGACACAAACATCTACATCAACTTCATAGTTCATCATCTCTATAGTTGAGCTGATATGTGTAGCATCCTCATCAATAATCTGTTCTTCACCTGTTATAAGAGAACTATCAACACCTTGCTCTTTTAAAGTCTCATATCCCTCAAGTGCAAGTAAGCGGAGTGGTGCAAGGTAGTACCCTGTATCTGCATTTTTAAGCTTTTGCATAGCTTCATATGTCTTACCACTGTTTGTTGGCCCGATGTGAAGTATGAGTTTTCTTCCCATCCCTCTTGCCATAGGAAAAAGGTTTTTAAAGTCTCTGATTGTCCGAGCAAGTAGCTCTTGACGCTGTTTTTTTATAAGCTGTTCATGGATATTGTATATAAAAATCCGTGTTGTTTTTCTAATAATTTTTGGAGTAATTGTGAGTGATTTTGAGAGAAGTTCTAAAAGAAATTCATAAACTTTACTATGCAACTCTTTATCTGAAAAGTGCAGTAAGTGTGCATATTTACCACACTCATCTACAAGTAGTTTTAACTCATCTAAAAACTGTTTTTCATGTTCCTCTTTTGCTCTATTTAAGACCTCATCAAAGATTAATGGTTCAGAGTTCCAAATAGTCTCCAAAAGAGAATTCAACTCAACATGTAACTCTAAAATATACCTCTGTTCTCTATCTGAGAATGGAAGTGTCATACTTTGATTGACTTTAACTAAAACCTCCTCTTCATGCATACTCAACTCAACAACATCTAACTTTGTCTCAATGAGACTCTTTAAAATTGAAGCTTTTAAAAGAGGTAGACTCACCTTTGTTTTTGGTGGAGAAGCCCGCAGGGCAGATGTTATCTCTTTTTGAGTCAAATAGTCGTGTGGGGTTTTAAGCGCACTTATAAACTTTTCTATCTCTTTTTGCTTGAGCTCTACAACTTTTTCTTTATCAAGTGAAATTCTAGAAACAATCTCTTCAACACTATTATCATCTATGTACTCGTAGCTGTATGCTTTCGTTTGCAGTGTTAAAATTTTATGAAAATGTTGGTCAAATATTTTGTATCTAAGTGATGCATTAAACTCTAAAGTATCATCGATATCGAAAGTTCCATCAAGCGCTTTTTCAAGCTTTTCCCTTTTCATGCCAAAGCGTATATGGCGAAGTTTAGACTCCATCTTCTCAATAGTTATCTTTTTACTTCGCACATCATTAAAAGCGTCACATAAAAGCACAGCCTCCTCTTGGGTGACATCTAACTCCTCTAAAATAGAGTCAATCTTTTGAGCTCTATCGAGATTGGGTTTTTTTGTTTTGCCTGAAAGATACACCTCTGCATTTGCAGCAAAAAAGTTGAGTATATCTTGACGAAAGCCACTGTCAGCCTCACTCCAAAGCATTCTCACCGCTTTTAATAGCACTTTTTTAGAGTGTTCTATGTCGTAAATACCAAGTGTGTGAAAGAGTTCGCTCAAAGTCTCAGAACTTACTCTCTCTATACCTACATCAAAAGGATCATCATCAAAATATTTTTTTATTCTCTGGTTTATTTTTGTATTTTTTTTACTTTTTCTAGCCATACGAAATTGTAGCCTAAAGTAATTAATTTAATCTATTAAATAATTTACTATTAAGCACGACAGGAGTAGAATTTATTTTATATCAAAATAAGGAACGATTATGGCAACAACACAAGAAAACTTAGACACTGCTTTTAGTGGAGAGAGTCAAGCATATCAAAAATATTCAGCTTTTGCTAAAAAGGCAGAAAAAGATGGTCTAGCAAACATTGCTAAACTATTTCGCACAACAGCTGAAGCAGAACGTATTCACGCTGAGGGTCACTTAAAAGCTATGGATAAAGTTGGTTCGACTCTTGAAAACTTAGAAGCTGCAATAGACGGAGAGACTTATGAGTTTGAAGATATGTACCCTCCAATGTATGAACAAGCGCTCAAAGACAACCATAAGGCCAAAAAGATGTTTGGTTATGCTCTTGAGGCAGAAAAAGTACATGCCCAGCTTTACCAAAAAGCGCTAGCAGCTGTCAAAGAGGGAAAAGATTTAGATGAAGTAAACATCTACTTATGCCCAACTTGTGGCTATATAGAACTTGGAACTCCGCCTGAAAAATGTCCAGTGTGTGGAGTAAAAGGCTCTACATTTTCTCAACTATAATAGAAAGGATACAAAATGACAGTATGTGATTGTAATGACGTAGAATTTGACGCGATAAAAGAAGCTGTAAAAAAACATGGCGACAATTTAGAAGCCATTATGGATGAAACTGATGCAGGGACTACTTGTGAGTGCTGCTTAGAAGAGGATTGTGACAAAGTAGAACTACCGCTTCCTCTTGCAATAAAAAAAGCTTTAGAAGAGCTGTAGGCTTTAGAGAAAAAGCTCCTCTAAAGCAATTGCTTAGTCTCTGTATGGTAGCATTTCACCCATGAAACTAAAAGTTATAATATTATTACTATTCTTTATTATTACTACTACTTTTGCCTCTATCCATGAGACAAAGCATATTGGACATGATCACAGCTCTGTAGATTGTGATGTCTGTATAGTTTCTCAAAACTTACTCTCAGATGATATTAACAGTAATTTTAGTGAACTCACTCTCTTTTTATTTGACGAAACAACTTCTATAGCAAACAGTTCATACAGATACAAAATTATCATTTCAAACTACTCAAACGCACCTCCAAAAATCTCCTAAACACTCACAAAATATTATTACAAATTTAAAAAATATTATTTAGGATACCTAGAAATGAAAAAACAATTATTATTAAGCGCACTCTGCGCGACAATCGCGTTTGGTGCAGATGTACTTCCAGTTGAAAAAAGAACTTTTGAACAATCAAAGTTCATTCCCGATATCTCTTTAATTTTAGATGCCTCTTATGTATATAGAGATGCTGATAGAGATGAAGTCGCTCACTTTGAAGTTCCGGGAGTAGCCCACGGACTCCTTGGTTCTCATTCACATGATGGTGATTCACACTCTTCATACAATGCAAATGAAGGTTTTAACCTCAACTATGGAGAGCTTGTGCTCTCAAGTTCAGTTGACCCATATTTTACTATGGATGGTGTTTTTCACCTCTCCGAACACGGTTTTGAGATTGAAGAGGCCTATTTTACAACAACAGCTCTTGGTAACGGTCTTCGTGTAAAGGGTGGAAAATTTAACTCTAATTTTGGATACCTAAACGAACAGCACCACCATACTTGGGACTTCGCTGATATGCCTTTAGTCTATGAATCATTTTTAGGAATGCACGGAATCAATGAGATAGGAGCACAGATCCAATGGACAGCGCCAACACCTTTTTACCTTATGGTAGGGGGAGAAGTCCTTCAAGGTGAAAATGAGCAGATGTTTGGAAACAGCTCTATAGGTGCAGATAAAGAGGACCCTACTATTAAATATGAAGATGCTCCATCTCTATTTATAGGATATATCAAAACATCTTTTGATATTGCAGATACAACTGTTTTTGCTGGTCTATCATACGCACAAGGTGCATCAAGAATTGACCATTCTGCAGATGAAAGTCCACATGCATTTTCAGGTGACAGCTCACTCTATGGAGCAGATTTAGTAGTCAAACACTATTTTGACTCTTACAGCTCATTGAAGTGGCAGAGTGAATATCTCTACAGAGATATGGATGGAAAACAGTACAATTTTGACCCAAGTGACCTTACATCAGTACTCTCATCTCCAGATATGATAAAAAAACAAGCTGGTTTTTATACGCAACTTGTTTACGCTTATGACAGAAGCTGGAAAGTGGGTGCGAGATACGATAGTATATTTCAAAACGATGTTGAAGCAAATGGTAATGATATGAATAAGCCAACAGATTTAGATAAATACTCTGCTATGATTGAGTACAATACAAGTGAGTTTGCAAGATTTAGATTACAGTATAATCGTAATAATGCTTTATTTAATGAAGATGGCGAACAACAGCAGATAGACACTGTTATACTGCAAGCAAATATATCTATAGGTGCACACGCAGCGCATAGCTTCTAATAGCTCAAGGAGATAAAATGTATAGATTTTTTTTACTATTACTTTTACCACTAACACTGTTAGCTCACATGAGTGTAGCTGTTAGTTATCCTTATATCGGTGCGATAACCAAAAGTATTGGTGCAGAGCATATAGACACAGTTGTTCTTGCACGAGGCAACTGGGATCCACATTTTGTGGTTCCTCGCCCTTCACTTATAGCAAAAGTACGCAATGCAGATGCCCTTATTATGAATGGTGCGCAGTTAGAAATCGGTTGGCTACCTCCACTTATTAACCGTGCTGGCAATCCTAAAACGCAATCAAATGCAAAGAGTTTTTTAAATTTAGCACAGCAGGTAACACTCCTTGATAAACCTTTAAATGTTGATAGAAGCGGAGGAGATGTCCATCCAGATGGGAATCCTCACTTTCACCTTAACCCTCACAATATTCTAATTTTAGCCAAGAGCATTAAAGAGTTTTTAATCTCTCTAGATAATGAACACGCAGATATTTATGAGAAAAATTTCTCTGCATTTAAGAGTGACTGGACTAAGAAACTAAAAGTTTGGAAAGAGAAGATGCGCACAAACAAGGGAAAGAAAGTTATACAGTTTCATGACAACCTTGCTTATTTTAACAGTGCTTACGGACTTGAGAGTATCGGAACGATAGAGCCTCTTCCAGGGATTCCACCAAGTTCAAGACATACACTTGCGCTCATTAAGCTCATCAAAGAGCAAAAGCCTGGCTACATTTTACACGATGTCTATCACTCTACAAAAACAGCGCAGTATATAGCGGATAAAACAGGGATAAAGATTGTTTTAATGCCTCACGATATTGGTGCCTTAGATACTGTAGAAGACTTAACATCTCTGTTTGATTATTTAACAAGTGCTATACAATGATAGATATTTTACTCGTTCCTATATTTCTCGTAATCATTCTTGTCATGATTCACTCATGGTTTGGGATGGGAATACTCAAAAGAGGCATTATATTTACAGACCTTGCCATTGCGCAGTTTGCAGCACTTGGTTCTTCCATTAGTTTAGGCTATTTTCACGAAGAGTACTTCTACCTTTTAACCCTGTCATTTGCACTCTTGAGCGCTTTTTTAATCGCTTTTGCCTCGCAAAGAGCAGTGAAGCTAGAGGCGTTTATAGGAACACTTTATGTGCTTGGCGCAAGCGGAATTATGATGGTACTCTCTCACTCTGCAGAGGGGATGGAACATTTTAAATCTCTCCTTGCAAGTGATATACTTTTTACTCCACTTGATGAAGTGATAAAGAGTGCAGTTATATATGCCTTTATAGCACTCATTTTATGGAAAATATACCCTAAACTCTCAGGATTTTTACAAGAGCTTACATTTTTCTCTCTGCTTGCTCTAACAGTAACATCTTCTGTCGCCTTAGCTGGTGTTTTAGTTGTGTTTGTTTTACTCATCACTCCAGCAATGGTAGCAACCTCACTCAAGCTCAAACATGAACTCCTCAGTAGTTTTGCTTTTGGTTGGTTTTTTAGTATCATAGCTATTGTACTTTCATACTATTATGACCTACCAACTGGATACACCATTGTATTTTTAGGTGCTCTTCTGAGCGCACTTATCGTACTAATTAACTCAAAAACTAAAGAGAGCCAATGATTATCAGATATTTACTACTCCTAACACTAACTACCTACCTTCTAGCTCAAGAGACTATACACTCTAGTATTTTGGCATATGCAGAGGCTAAAAACTATACAGGCTCTGCACAAAAAGAAGATGGTGCTGTTTATGGCCTTGGTGCTGACATACATTATGGAAACGCAGAGTATAAAATAATATATGAAGAGGGCTCAGCAAACACTATACAACCACCGATGAAAGAGGATTTAGAAAATCAAAAAGTTTTTTTCAGATATGCTTATAAATTTGACAAGCGTTTTAAACTCAATCTAAACTTTGCAGCTGTTCTAAAGGACAACATAGCGCCAACTGATGGTGGTTCAATCGGTGGCGGTGGATTTACATACACTTTTAATAAAAAGTGGGCCTTTAATATCACAGGATATTTTAGTGATTACACAGATTTTGATGTTATACAGACCGACATACGAGTTGACTATAAAACAAAGTTTGACAAGGTAAAGGTGAAATTTAGCTCTATTACAAAGTATATAACAGTTGAACTAGATGATGAGAGCACAGCAAGTCCGAACTACGCAAAAAATGCAAACAATAAGTACACTACAATGGCAATTGAAGCGCATGCTCATTATAAAACATATCATCTTGGCGGTGCTATCTACTTTGGAAAACGCGCTTTTGCAATTATGCAAGATGGCTTTAAAGTACAACACCACGCGATGGAATTCGATAGAACCTATGCAGTAGGTGCTGGAAAAACATTTGGCCCTTTCGTTGTACGAGCGCAGTATATCTATCAAAGAGCAACTGAACTTCCTATGTCAAATGAAGATGTAGGAGTCTCGACTGCCCGTTTGATAACAAACTATAAGTTTTAAAAGATTGACAAACCTGTTTTATCTGTAAAGAGCTCTAAAGCTTTCGTTCCAACAAAAGAGTTACCTTGGGCATTTAGCCCGGGTGACCATACTGATATACCCATTACCTTAGGTACTATCGCTACGATTCCACCTCCAACTCCACTCTTTCCTGGCAATCCGACATTGTAAGCAAAGTCTCCCGAAGCGTCATAGTGTCCACAAGTAAGCATTATTGCGTTTATACGTTTGGCTTGTGCTGGAGTTATGTAGCTTTTGTCGGACACAGGATCTTTTCCATGGTTTGCAAGATAAAGCATTGCACGAGAGAGCATTTTAGTATTCATCTCGATAGAGCAGTGTCTAAAATAGACATCGACAACTCTGTTGACATCATTATCAAAGTTGTTAAAACTCTTCATTAAGTTTGCCAAAGCGATATTTCTAAAGCCATGCTCCATCTCCGACTTTGCAACTTCACAATTAAAACCTATTGTCTCATCATCTGCAATTGCCTGTATAAAGTTTAGTATCTCTTTATAGGCCTTCTCATCATCTTTATAATAATTCACAAGAACATCGCTTACATTGAGTGCACCTGCATTTATGAAAGGGTTTCTTGGTTTTCCGTTTTCATACTCCAACTGAATAAGAGAGTTAAATGGGTTTCCTGATGGCTCATGCCCTATGCGTTTATACATATCGCTTCCATAAAACTTCAGAGCTAAAGTAAATGTAAAAACCTTGGAGATGCTCTGTATAGAAAAGAGAGTATCAGCCCTGCCAACACTGTATTGTGTTCCATCAAAAAGAGTTATGCTCATCGCGAATTGCTCTTTGTTTACACTTGCTAAAGCTGGTATATAGTCTGCAACTTTTCCATCAATGAAAAGCGGTGTCACCTCTTTTGCTATCTCTTCTAATATTGACTGATAATCCATTGCACAACCTTTTACTTTTTACAACTGTAGCATATAGTAAAAAGCCTTAATATTACGCTAAAAATAGTTATATATAATTTGTTAAATTATTAAAGGTTTTATGCGTGCAATATCCGAATGAATGGACTCAAAAAGAGTTTTTAGAAAATAAAAAAAGATTAGAACGAGATGGTGTTAAAGTTATTTTGATTGACACTATATTGTCTCCAATTGAAAAAGCTAATACAGTAGTCTATAATCCTCATGAGCTAAAAAATTACCCCGATGGAAGTATTTTTGTATTTTACTGCGATAGTGGTAAAGCAACACTTGACAGACTAAAAGAGTACAAAGAAAAATTTCCAAATCAAGTCTGTATTTCACTCAAAGGTGGTAGAGGCTACTGGAGAAAAAACATGATGGTACTTGATGACACACAATAGACATAAACTCCTGTTAGAAGAGTTTACACTCTGTATAGATGAAAAACGTTACTATGATGCGCATGAAGTTCTAGAAGAAATCTGGTATCCAAGACGTTTTGAAAAGAGTGATGAGATGAATCTTTTAAAGGGTTTTATAAATGCATCTGTTAGTTTTGAGCTTGTCAAACGTGGTCGTGAAAAACCAAGTCAAAAAGCGTGGAATACCTATCTCAAATACAGACCGCTTCTTTATAAAGTAGAGTCACCTTTTTTAAATGAATACCACTCCCTAGCAAGAGCTGTTGAGAAACTTAAAAATACACACACAGTATAAAATACAATATATCTATAAATATTTTTGATATAATTTTCAAAACTATTCTCTACAAAGGAAAACAGATGGATCCGATAAACGAAGTAAATAAAACTTTAGATGCTACAAATGCAACAGTATCAAAGTACACAGATATGGCAATAACTTACGCAAGTGAGTATGGTTTAAAAATAGTAGCAGCACTACTGATATTTATCATTGGTAAATGGGCAGTTAAAAAACTAACGGCTCTTACTAAATCAGTAATGGAAAAAGCAAATGTTGATAAAACATTAGTCGAATTTGCTGAGAGTTTAGTCTATTTTATACTTTTAATGGTTGTAATCCTTGCAGCTCTCAATACGTTAGGAATCAATACAACTTCATTTATCGCTATTTTTGGTGCGGCTGGTCTTGCTATAGGTTTAGCACTTCAAGGTTCACTTGCAAACGTTGGTGCAGCAGTTCTTATCATTATCTTCCGTCCATTTAAAGTTGGTGATTTTATAGAGGCTGGTGGAGCTACTGGTACAGTTGAAGATGTAAATCTTTTTTCAACTATCATTGCACCACTTGACAACCGAACTATCATTGTCCCAAATGCAAAAATTGTTGGTGGGAATATCACAAACTACTCTATGAAAGAGAATCGTCGTGTTGACCATGTTTTTGGAATCGGTTACGATGATGATTTAAAACTTGCAAAAGATACTTTAATGGAGATGATGGTGAATGATGAGAGAGTTTTACAAGACCCTGAACCATTTGTTGCAGTGAGCGAACTTGGTGATAGCAGTGTAAACTTTACAACTCGTGCTTGGGTTAAAAATGCTGATTATTGGGATGTATATTTTGAGCAGATAGAAAAAGTGAAACTTATGTTTGATGAAAAAGGAATATCTATCCCTTATCCACAAATGGATGTGCACATGGACAAACCAGAGAACTAATTTTAAATAAGGAAAAATGAAAAATGAAAAAAATAATTCTATCTAGTTTAGTAGCAAGCTCTTTGCTTTTAGCTACTGAACCAGATTTAAACAAAGATGACGCACTTGTAACGCATACAGAACTTGGTTACATTAAAACGGACGGTAATACTGAAACGCAAACTTTCAATCTTGACGCAAAAGCGAAAAAAGGTTGGGGGAGACACATAGGGAACCTTCTTTTTGATGGCCAATATGCAGATGACAGTGGAATTGAGACTAAAAACAAGTATCTTATTGAGTTAAATTATGACTACGAGTTTACTGATAGATTTGCCTTTACCTATGTAGTTGGTTACAAGGTTGATAAATTCTCTTCATTTGACTACCAAGCGTATACTGGACCAGGTGCTAAATATAAAGCGATTGTTTCAGATGCACATAACTTAACTTTTGAAGGAAATATTCTTTACGCAATGGATGAGATAAGTGACGTTGAATACGATGCGGGTGGCAATGTAATAAACTATCCAAACGCAGCAAATACTCCAGTAGCGAGTGTAGTAAGAGGTGATAGTGACAATTATGCTGCTTATAGAGCAAAGGCTGTATACACATGGCAGATACTTGAAAATTTAAAGTTTGACCAAGAGCTTAGCTATAGAGGCTCTTTTGAAGAGACAAATAACTACTTTTTATTCTCAAAAACTGCACTTGTTAGTAAGTTCTCAGATATGTTCTCAGCTGGTATAAGTTATAAAGTTGATTACGTCAATGAGTCTGGGCTCAAAGATAGTACAGATACAACGCTAACCGCTAACCTAATTATCGACTATTAATACTATCGGGGATTTCTCCCGATAACTTTTGACTTCTGATGCCATAGATAGATAAAAACAAAAGATCCAAAAGCGATAAATGCCGAACTTAAAAATAGGTACTTTGGATACCATTCATAAATATACCCAGCCAAAAGTGCTCCACTAAAACCACCTAAACCGTAAGTAATTCCAGAGAAAAACTGCTGTGCTAAAGATTTATGTTTATAGAGATGAAAAAGATAACTAATAGCAGCGGAGTGAAATAGCGCAAAACTAAGAGCATGCAGACTTTGAGAGAAAAATAAAATTATTAAATTTTGAGGAAAAGCAAAGACTAAAAACCAGCGTAATGCAGATGCCAAAGTTGTTATTTGTAAAATTAAAAGAAGGTTTCCTCTCAAAAGTCTTCCTTGAAAAAAGAGCATCACTATCTCAATTAAAACTCCAAAAGTCCACAAATAAATAGTCATATCCAAACTCACACCATAATCGGTCTCATAGATAGTAAAGAAGTTGTAAAATGAACCAAAACTCACCTGCATAAGTGTGAGCCCTAACCAAAGTTTCCAATCTACCAATAGATTTATATCGGAAACTTCTTCTTTCTCTTTTTGCTCTGTTTTATCTGCATTTTTTACAATAATATACCCAAATATAACAGTCAAAAATGTCAAAGAGAGTAAAAAATCTAGCGCTACACTAGCCTCACTTAAAAGCTTCACAAGCACAAGTGCAACAAGCACAAACCCGACTGAACCAAAAAGTCGAATCTTGCCATATCGTTCTTTCCCAATATGCCCTAAAGAAATAAGTTCTATGTATGGAAGGATGAGGCTCATCCCAATTCCAAGACCTATGTTTGAAAAGAGCAGTCTATAAAAACTCTCTAATGAAAGATAAAATGATATAGCACTTGCAATCATAATAATAAGCGCTACATTAAAACTCTTTGCGCTTAACTTCAAACCTTTTGTAAAAGCAAAAGGGAGTAAAAAGCGCACCATTGGACCTGCCGCGAAGATAATGCCTATCTCACTTGCAGAGTAGCCACTCATCTCTAACACTTTAGGCATAAATATTACATAGACACCTACAATTGCAAAATAAAAAAAATAAAAAAATGATAATAATAATGGCATAACCGAATTGTATCTAATCTATGTTAGTTTCATGAAATAAAATTATGATACAATATACTTCAAATGTTATATCATATTTATTAATAATATAAACTGGGGGTTTATAATGATTAAAGAGATGCGAAAAGACGACTTTATTGTCTCAAAGACTGATTTGAAGGGTCAAATCACTTACGTAAATAAAATTTTTGTAGAGATGGGTGAATTTAGCGAGGAAGAACTTCTCGGTAAAGCACACTCTCTTGTCCGTCATCCAGATATGCCAAAAGCAATCTTTGAACTCTTTTGGAAGCTTATTCAAAAAGGTGATGAAATCTTCTCCTTTGTAATTAATAAGACAAAAAATGGCAACGATTATTGGGTTTTTGCAAATGTAACTCCTTCTGTTGATGAGTACGGTGAAACGATTGGTTATTACTCTGTTAGGCGTAAGCCAAATACAGCAGCTTTGGATTTCATAAAACCTCTCTACGAACAAATGCTAAAGGCTGAAAAAAATGCTGGAGTTGAAGCTTCAAATAAGATTTTAACAGATCTTTTAAATGAAAAAGGAGTAGATTACAATGAATTTATTATCTCTTTACAAAAATAACCAGACACTTACCCTCATCATTGCCCTTACAATCGTAACTATTTATGGTCTTGTAACTGCTCAATACATACTCAGTATTCTTCTCTTTGCTATTTTAATTATATCTATCTTTTTACCAACAGACTCTAGCTCTTCTAAACAAAATCATCTGCAAGACTCTATGCACAGAGTCTTAAAAGCTGCCTCTCTTGGTCAACTTGAAGAGAGAATAACACATGTTCCTGATGATGGTTCCGATATGGCAGCCCTTGCATGGTATATCAACAACATACTTGACCAACTTGAAGCTTTCATGAGAGATACATCAACAAGTATACAAAATGCCTCATCTGGTAAAACTTATAGAAGAACTTACCTCTCTGGCTTAAACGGTGTTTTTGCATCAACTGCTTCAGGTCTTAATAGTGCTATCGCCTCTATTGTTGCAGGAAACGACACTAAAATAAGAGGGGAGATGTCTGATGGGTTTGCGCAACTAGGTGGCGGAATAGCTCAAGGGCTTACAATAATTCAAGGCGACATTGGAATAGCGCAAGAAGATGCACGGGTAATTGTACAGTCATCAAATAAAACTGCGAAAGAGTCCTCTAAGAGCCTCTCTAGCGTTATAGAGATAGGCGAGAGATTAAACAAGCTTATAGATCTCATAGCATCCAGTCATGAGGGAATTATAAACCTAGAGCAACGTTCACAAGAGATCTCTGAAGTTGTTGGACTCATCAAAGATATTTCAGATCAGACCAACCTACTTGCTTTAAACGCAGCTATTGAAGCTGCACGTGCTGGTGAACATGGTCGTGGTTTTGCTGTTGTTGCTGATGAGGTAAGAAAACTCGCCGAGAGGACAGGAAAAGCAACATCTGAAATTGAGATTAATATCTCAACTCTACAACAAGAAGCGAATGACATGAGAAGTAACTCAGATACAATATCCGAAATTGCCAACAGTTCAAATGATGTTATACACACCTTTGAAGGCACATTTACTCAACTCAACACCTTAGCAGCTGACTCCTCAGGTACTGCTCAAAAAATTCAAAATCGTCTCTTTACTACTCTTGTAAAGGTAGACCATGTTCTGTATAAATCAAATGCGTACTCAGCTATTTTAGCCGAAGATGACACAAAAGATTTCGCAGACCATAAAAACTGCCGTATGGGTAAATGGTACTCAGGTGTAGGGCAAGAGGTCTTTGGTAAAACAAAAGCTTTCAAGGATATGGATGCCCCTCATGCTGTAGTGCATGAATCAGTATTGAAAAATGTTGAGTATGTGAAAAATCACTCTACGCTAAAACTTAACAACCCAAAAGAGATTATCAAAAATTTTGAAACTATGGAGACAGCATCATTAGAACTTTTTGTAAAACTTGACAAAATGTTAGAAGAAGTTGATGCATAAATAAACATTAAAGCGGTGTTTACTAGGTATTAACTTATAATTAATATAATTTTGTCAACTCAATTATGTTTCCCCCTTTCATAAGCGAGTATATCCTCCTAACAATTTTTTAACTACTTGGGCTTACCCCCTTACTAGCCTGAGTAGTTTCCCTCTAAAACTTAATATGTTAAACTTCCCTTATGAAAATAATATTAACAACTTTAAACTCTAGATTTACGCATAGTTCCATCGGACTTAGATATCTCTATGCCAATATGCAAGAACTCCAAGAAAAGACTCATATCCTAGAGTTTAGTATCAATGATGCCCTGCAAAGCGTTGCTGAAAAGATTCTTATTCACAAACCAACTATTTTAGGAATCGGTATCTACATCTGGAACGCTTTAGAGGTGAGTGAGCTCATTCACCTCATCAAAAAGGTCTCCCCCCAGACCACTGTTGTGTTAGGTGGCCCAGAAGTGAGTTACACTCCTTTTCGTGTCAATGTAGATGATGCTGATTTTATCATTCAAGGGGAAGGGGATAGTGCTTTTTATGAACTCTGTAAAAATATCCTCAATGCAAAACCTCCACAAGAGAAAATTATCCCTATCACACTCCCAAATTTAAAAGATTTAACCCTCCCATACAGGTACTACACAGATGAGGATATAGCAAACAGATACATATATGTCGAGATATCTCGTGGCTGTCCTTTTGAGTGTGAATTTTGTCTCTCATCAATGGATGAGAAGGTGAGAGCTTTTGACTTAGACAAAGTTTTAGAGGAGTTTGAGATACTCTGGCAAAGAGGGGCTAGAAACTTCAAATTTGTAGATAGAACTTTTAACCTGAATATGAAAGCTGCAAACAGGATTTTAGACTTCTTTTTAGAAAAGAATCCTCCCTATTTTGCACATTTTGAAGTTATTCCAGACCATTTTCCTGCCTCTTTAAGAGAAAAGATTACTAAGTTTCCTCCCGGTGCCCTACAGCTTGAGATAGGTATCCAAACGCTTAACCCAGAAATAGCTGAAAATATATCTCGAAAAATGAATTTTGAAAAGATGAGAAGTAATATAGATTTTTTAGAAAATGAATCCAATGCTCATATTCATTTAGACCTCATAGTGGGACTTCCTGGCGAACCGCTAGAGAGCTTTGGCAAGAGTTTAGACGCGTTAGTAGCTCTTAGCTCCTGTGAAATTCAGATAGGAATACTTAAAAAACTATCAGGAACACATATAAAACGCCATGATGAAAAATTTGCTATGGTTTATAGCGATATACCCCCTTATGACATACTCAAAAACTCTTGCCTTAGCTTTGATACTATTCAGATGATGAAACGCTTTGCAAGATTTTGGGACTTAACATATAATAGCGGAAACTTTAAACGCAGTATTGTATTGCTTTGGCAAGAGGAGAGTGTTTATAAAAATTTTCTTGCTTTTAGTGTGTGGATTTACAAACAGACTGACTCTACATGGAAAATATCCTTACAGCGTTTAGGCGAACTTCTTTTTACATATCTTAGCGAGGTAAAAAAACTAGATACAGCGCTTGTTGCTCAAGAGATGCTAAAGGATATGATGAAACTCAAAGGCAGAGCAATTCCTGTATATCTCAAGCCTTATGCAAAAGAGTTTAAGGCAAAAGCGAAAGAGGGAACTTCTGGTTTTAATAAAAGACAAAATTAATTTGATATAATCCTTACTAATGAACGTCTTTAAACTTTTGCTTACACTATCGGTTCTTGTTGTTAGTATCACATATGCTCAAGAGCCTTATGTGGAGAAAGAACTCTTAAATAAGATAACAAAAAAATATAAGATGTTTGCTAAAAAGAGGTTTCTCTACCTTCAAAAAACACTCGATGAAGTAAAAGATGGTAGTGACTTAGAGAAACTTGAAGCTGTGAATGTATTTTATAATGGTGTAAGATATATGTCAGATAAAAAGGTTTATGGCAAAAAAGATTATTGGGCAACACCTTGGCAATTTTTAGGTAAAGATAGAGGTGATTGTGAAGACTATGTCATCAGTAAATACTTTGCACTCCTCTATCTTGGCGTTGACTCTAAGAAACTATTTTTTACCTATGTAAAATCTAGTAAGTTTAAGGCGACACACATGGTTTTAACCTACTTTAAAACTCCACGTTCGGAACCTCTCATTTTAGATAACAACAACCATAAAATCTTTCCTGCTTCAAAAAGAAAAGATTTAACACCTATTTATAACTTCAATGGAGAATCTCTTTACAGAGCCAATAGAAGTGGAACAGGGAAAAAGGTTAGCAACCAAAAAACCCACAAAAAATGGGATGCACTCAAACGCAACATGAAAAGGAAAATAATATGACACTCTTTAAACAGATAGCCCTAATGCTATCGATACTACTCTTAATCATTTTAGCAACTGTATTAAACCTCAACTTTAAAGCCGCCAACACTTCAGTTGAAGATAGGCTTTATGAAGATGCAAAAAACACTGCAACCTCACTCAGTCTCTCTTTGGGTTCTGCAAATGGCGATATCTCTATGATGTCTACTATGATTAATGCTAACTTTGATAGTGGAACATACAGTTTTATCTCCTTGGTTGATGTTGACAATGTTCTTCTTTATGAGCGTAAACTAGAGAGCGAAGAGCTTGAAGTACCAGAGTGGTTTTTAAATATGATAACAATGGAAGCACCCGTTGCCTCTGCAAATGTATCTGCTGGATGGAGTCAGGTTGGAATTTTAAATGTCCAAAGTGATGTCGCCTATGCATATAACTCACTATACTCTATACTCAAAGGTCTTCTTATATCATTTAGTATTATTGCGCTTGTTGGATTAGTTATTCTCCATCTACTGCTCGCTATTATTTTGAAGCCTTTAACAGGTATACAAAAACAGGCTGAAGCCGTTATACGAAATGAGTTTATTTTTCAGGAAAAAATCCCATATACAACAGAGTTTAAGGATGTTGTTTTAGGAATGAATAACATGGTTTCTAAGGTAAAAGCTATGTTTGACAAAGGAAACAGAGAACTGCAGCGTCAAAAAGCACTCGCCTATAGAGACCCCGTTACAAAACTAAACAATAGAAAATACCTTATAGACAGACTTCCAGAGTATTTAAAAATCGATGCTACCTCAAAAGGTGGGATAAATATGATGATTTCTCTCAGTGGGGCTATAGAGGCAAATGAAACAATAGGACGTAAAAAAGCAGATGAACTTTTTAATGATATAGCGAAGCTTTTTACAACTGAAACAGAAGAGTATGAGAACGCAATAATTGCTAGAATGAATGGTACAGAATTTTCTATATTTATTCCTGATTGTGAAAGTATGCATGGACTAATGATGGCTGAAGCTATACTGACGAATTCTCAATTTGTAATTAAAAAATATGAACTCGATAATAGCGAAACTTTCTTATCCATTGGTCTTTACGAATACAACCATAAACAGAGTATTGGCGAGGTTCTTTCGCACTCTGATAATGCTTTAGCACAAGCAAAATTTAAAGAGTGGAATATACATCTTGCTAAAGCTGAAGATACAGTAGAGGTTATGGGGAAAAATGCTTGGAGAGAGATACTCTTAAGCGCTATAAAGGAAAATAATTTTAGCTATGTTTCATGGCCAGTAGTCGATGCAAAAGAGAAAAAGCTCATTCATAATGTACTGAGTTTAACAATCAATGTTGACAAAGAAACAACTTATTCATATGGACAGTTTATGGCTGCTGCAAACCAAATTGGACTAAGTGATAATATTTATAAAAATATTTTAACTACACTCTTTAAGAGTCCTGATTCTAGTCTAAACTACGATACGTATTCACTCAGATTACCCTACGAGTTTTTAATGCTAAATAACACCTATGATGAGATGAAAAAACTTTTTGCGAGTTATGCCCTAGTTCTACCATTTAAACTCATCATTGAGATGCCAGATAAGCTTATAAGTCAAAACTCTGAGCTTGTACAAGATTATAAAAGATTATTTGAAAAATATACCATAGATATGGGTGTTTTTGAGTTTATTGGTGATAGTCAAAACTACCAATACCTTCAAGATTTAAGACCTATTTACATTAAGGGTGAGTCTAACTACTTTTTAAGTCAAAATGAACAGACTCTATCTGCTCTAAGGCTCATCACTGATAGTGTTGGAATATCATTAATTGCTACAGGTGTGATGAATAAAGACACTCTAGAACAGCTTGAGGCAAAAGATATACATATAGTGCAAGGGAAAGTTACTGAGGAGATACAAGTTTAAATTCCTCTGGAGTTTAAACCTCTTGTAATAGCATCATTAATATCTTTTTTATACTCAGGATTTAACCTCTCTAGCTCTTTATCAAAGTTTATTATCAAGTCTTTATTAGCATTTGGGTGTCTACAGAGACTAAAGAGTATATCCATATATGCATGAGATTCAGGGTGGGAACGTATACCTAACTTTTTTTGGATATTTCCATGGTATTTTAAAATAAGGTCGAGAGCTTCCTTGAGCTCTTCAGCTGCTGAGTCTCTATTTTTTATAACTTTTCGCAAGTGTTTCAAGTCGGTTTTTTTTGTTCTCACACTCTCTTGCGTGGCTTTTTTTGTCTTTTGGACTTCCTTTTTTTTACTCTTTGGAGAGATGACTAAAAAAAAGACTAAAATTCCCAACAGAGCAAGAAGCCCCATTGCAGACTGTATAAGTAGAGTTAATTCCATATATTCACTTTTTTACAATTATAGCCTATTTTATATTTCCTGTCTCATACCATTTACGTAACCATCTATCCATAGGGTTGATAAGTTTATACATTACAGGAACTACAAGCAGTGTAAGCACCATAGAACTGAGTAGCCCACCTATGACTGAAATTGCCGTTGGTGCATTTGATTCGCTTCCTAGTCCATCTGCTAAGGCTATTGGAAGCATTGCAAAAACCATTGCTATTGTTGTCATTAAAATAGGACGAAGACGTTTCTCTCCTGCTTCTATAAGTGCCTCATCGGCCGTTGCACCCTTGCTCATAGCCGCATTTGCAAAGTCTACAAGAAGTACTGCATTTTTTCCAACCATACCCATAAGTAACATAAAACCAATCATTACAAAGAGACTAAATTGTAAGCCACTTAAGTAGAGTGCTAACATTACCCCTATGATACTCAGAGGTAACGCTACCATAATGATAATAGGCTGTATAAGTGACTCATAGAGAATTGCTAAAATAATAAACATCAAAATGACAGAGAGTCCGATAGCCACCCCAAAAGCTTTTCCAGTTTTTACCATCTCTTCAGCAAAACCTGTAAATCTATAAACAACACCAGAGGGCATAAGTGTGTCGATTTTTTCCTCTGTATAGCTTACTGCTCCACCAAGGTCAAGTCCAAATAGGTCGGCAAAAATTGTTACTTGTCTCTCTCTATCAAAGTGATTAATAGTCGCCAGGGCTTCACTCTGTGTAAACTCTACTAAACCATCAAGATAGATTAAATTATTATCTTTATCGCGAAGCTGAATTCTTTTAATATCCTCTAAATCAATACGGTTTTTATCATCAAAACGCAGAGTAATATTGTACTGTTTTCCATTCTCTTCAAAATAAGAGATCTCTAGATCTGAACTAAAAGCGGTTGCAATCGCTTGTGATATTTGTGAAGCAGAGACACCTAAACGGTTTGCATTTGTACGAATAATATTAATATCAATCTGTGGTTTTCCAGTATCTAAATTTGTATCAATATCCACAAAACCTTTCTTCTGTGCAAGATACTCTGTGAGATTTTTTGTTGCTATTTTCAAATCATCAAATGAGTCTGATTTGAGTACTATTTGATACGGTACAGAAACCCCAGCACCCTTGATATTTGGAATTGCTGCAGCTGTGATGAACATATCTTTACTAAAGGGTTTAAGCTTATCTCTAAAGTTTTGAATTACCACCTCTTGGGTAAACTCTCTTTGTGATTTTGGTACAAGTTTTACATAAACCATAGACTTATGTTTCTCTTGTGCAGAGTTATACCCTACGCTCATCGTAGTGTACTCTACATCTTCATCTGCACGTACCATATTTTCAACAAGTTTAGATTTACGAATCATCTCCTCTAAAGAGATACCTGCATCTGCTTTGATCTGTATCTCAAACTCTGCCTTATCCTCTTTGGGAATAAAATTCATACCTATTTTTGGAAAAAGGCTGAGACTTCCAAAGAAAGTTATAAAGACAAAAATAAGTGTCAAAACTTTAAAACGCAACACAAACTTGAGTGTAGCTTCATAAGTTCTCTCTAAAAATACAAAGATTGGCTCTGTGATGTTATAAAACCAACTCTCTCCTTTATGGAGTACACGAGCACTTAAACTTGGTATAAAACTAAGCGCAACCGTATAAGAGATGATAACTGCAAAGCCAACTGTCATAGCAAAGCTCTCAAAGAATTTTCCAACGATTCCACTCATGAATGATACTGGGATAAAAACTGCAAGAAGCATGGCAGCAATTGCCATAATCGTAAATGCCATCTCTTTTGTTCCCTCAAAAGCCGCCTCATATTTACTCATACCAGTTTCCATCTTTTTATAGATATTTTCAATGACCACAATCGCATCATCAATAATAATACCTATGGCAAGTGTAAGCCCGATAAGCGTCATCTTATTGAGCTCAAAGCCCATATAGTCCATCAAAGCAAAAGTACCAAATATAGAGACTGGGATAGAGAGTGCTGATACAAGCGTTATCGTCATATTACGTAAAAACACAAAGATGATAATTACTGCAAGCAGAGAACCATACATTAAGTCAAACTCTACATGCTCCAATGAACTAATAATGAAAGGAGAGGTATCATTGAGTACTTTTACATTAAAATTACTCCCTGCCATTTTTATTAAGGCTGGTACACTCTCTTTTACTCTATCCACAATATCAATAGTGTTTGTTCCTGAAATCTTTTGTACTTCAAGCATAACACCCTCTGCACCATTGTACGAAGCATAACTTTTTGCATCACTTAAAGAGTCTACAACTGTAGCGATATCTTTGAGTTTGATATTGTCTTTTACAGTAATCTCTTCAAGTTCACGTACGCTTAAAGCATCTGCTTTTGTTTTGAGTGTGTACTCTTTAGTGTGCGAAATAAGTTTTCCACCACCAATCTTTACATTTTCGCGCGCAACAATAGAGTTGAGTTCCGTCACCGTTATGCCAAACTTGTTTAAAAGGTTTGGATTTGGATAGATTTTTACCTCTCTATCTTTATATCCTATAATATTGACAGCACCTACACCATTAATCTTTTGGAGTTTTGGTTTTACTTTTTCATCTGCAAAAATCATAAGTTTTTTAATATCCACTCCCTCATTTGCGGTTAGAAAAACATTGATTATAGAAGCGCCACCAATATCTAATTTACTAACAAGTGGTGTTTTTGCATCTGTGGGGAGCGTTACTGCCGCAACCTTATCCCGTACATCATTTGTTGCCTCATTAATTTCTCTCTCCAAAAAGAACTTCACCATAACAACGCTGACACCTTCACTACTAGTAGAGGTTATACTATCAATACCGCCAATACGTGAAATTGCCTCTTCAATTTTATCTGTAACTTGCGACTCAACAGTTGCAGATTCAGCCCCTGGGTAGACAGTTTTAATAGTGACCATTGGAAAATCAATATTTGGAAAGAGTGCTGCTGGCATCGCCTTAAAACTCATATAACCAAAGATGACTAACGTTATAACATACATCAAAGTTGTTATAGGTTTTTTAATAGCTAATTTATACATATTTGCCTACTTTGCATCAGGTACAGTTATATACCCCTCACCAAAAAGACCCACTACAAAGCCCTTTGCTTTGACTTCTGCTTTTATCTTTCTATTGCCACTATTCGCATATGGATAGACTTTTGAGATAGTCCCTACATACTCTTTAGCGTCACCATCAACACTGTACTTAAACTTCTGTCCTGTTTTTATATCTTTATGGTACTTTTGGTCAAACTCTAAAACAAGCTTTCTCTCTCTTTTGGATTGAATTTTAAATACTGTTTTGAGCATCATTCCACTCACAGTATCTCCAACTTCAATATCTTTTTCATAAATCACACCATCAAAAGGCGCTTTTAAAAATGTTTTATCATACATAGCTTGAACATAAGCAACTTCATTTTTTGCATTTTCATACTTAAAAGCATACTGATCAAACTTCCCTGCATCTATAAGGTTTTTTACCTTTAGCTGTCTCTCATAATCTTTTTTTGCAAACTTCAAAGCAATCTTTGCTCTCTCTAAAGAGGCTCGCATATCCTCATTTTGCAATACTGCTAACACTGCATCTTTTTTTACACTGCTTGCAACATCAACGCTTACTTTTTTTGTTATACCGCCTGCATCAAACGCTAATTTCGCTTTTTTCTCTGGTGTAACATTGAATGTTGCATAGACCTCAACTGCATTTAGTGTAAATACTAAACTTAGTAATCCTATTAATATTTTACTCATTTAAAAACTCCTCTAAATTTTGTCCATTGTAGAAATAGTAAAGTGCATATGACATCTCTAAATTATTAAGTGATGACTCATACGCAGACTTTGACTCTGTATTCACGCTCAGTGCATCAAGGTAGACCACATTATCCACTATACCTGCGTTATATTTTTTTGTAATAGTTTTGAGTGCACTCGTTGACGCTTTGAGTGCACTTTTTGAACTGTTTATGTTTAACTTAGCTGTCTCAATTCTCTTTAAAGAGAGCTCCTGATTCAATTTTTGCTCTTTTTTCTTATAGAGTATCTGTTGTCCTAAAGCATCTGCTTGCAGTCTAACTGCCTCTTTTGCCTCACCAATAGCACCAAAATCTAGTAGTCTCATATTCAGAGTTGCCATAATCTTATTTTGATTATCAAGTTGCTCTATTGGTAGCATTGTAGGTTCATCTTCATAGCCATATATACTATATGTATCCTCTATTCTTATTTGAGGGTAGTAGTAGCTGTCAATTGTTTCAGAGGCGTTGAGTACCGAACTTTTAGTGGCTCTGAGAGATTTGATACTATCGAGTTCATCCGAGTTTTCATCTACCATCTTCTTAAAAGTTGAATCATCAAAGCTATCTATCTTTTTACCAATTTTCAACTCCAAACTCTTTTGCAATGTATATATCTCAAAACGTGTAGAGTCAATCATATAAATATTTTTGTCATAAGCAGACTGCAATCTATCCACATCATCACTTGTAGCAAGCTGTGCATCATAAAACTGTTCTATTCTCTCTAGCTGTGCTTTAACTGCGTTTAGAGACTCTTTTAAGGCAGAGAGGCTCGCTTCTAAGTTTTTGAGATTATAAAAATCTTGAACGATTGCTAATTTTGTAGATTTTTTAGTCGCTTCAAAATCAAACTGACTTGCTCTGTGCTCATCTCTTTTTTGTTTTACAGTGTATGAAGTTTTTCCACCCTCATAAACATTAAAACCAACAGTTGCATACCCTGAATATGTAGTCCCCGGCATTATGAGGCTTGCTTCATCATATCGTTGGTAAAATGCCCCCACATCAACAGTTGGGTAGTAGCTATTTTGACTCGATTTAAGCTCACTCTTTTTTGAGTCTTGCATAATACTTTTAGAGACAATCAACTCGTTATTATTTTGCGCATACTCCAAAAGAGACTTTAGAGAATCAGCATATAAAAAAAGTGGTAACGCTAGAAAAAGTAATTTTTTCATTTTTTGACCTCCAAGAGTTTAAATAAAGTATCAATAAATGTGTCCATTTTATATTTTAAATCTTCAATTGTTTTCGTTGTAGTACTTATTATGAACATTCCTTTACTCATTACAAAAACTCCTCTTGAGAGTTCTATTGATTCAGGAATCAACTCACCTCTACCTATTCCATCTTGAATTATTTTTTTAAACCACTCATAGTAACGCTCATTACTCTGTGTTTGAAATTTAATCATCTCTGCATCTGGATTTATAAGTGTAATAGAGACAAATTCTTTGTATATCTCTCGTAGTTCATAATCATCTTTGTTATAAAAAAACTCTGAAAACTTTTTAATTTTATCTTTTGTACACTCTATATCTTCTATCTCTGCAAATAGCTTTTCACTATGTTTTTGCATCAGTATGTTTACAATTTCAAAAACTATCTCCTCTTTATTTTTAAAGTATTCATAGATAGTACCTTTCCCAACTCCAGCACTTTTTGCTATCTGTGAAATAGTCAACTCTTTAATACCATGTTTGACAAAAAGTTCTTTACAGGATAGAGCTATATCTCTCTTTTTTTTTTGTTTATCTACTATTATCGCCATATAAATTCCTTAAAATGAATGACCGACCATCAGTCAATTATTTTGTATATTAACGAATAACAACTTCATTCAATCTTAAAATGACCGACCATCAGTCAATTATTATAAGATTTGAATTTACTTTGTATTACTAAAGTTAATAAAGTGCGAAAACTGCTATAATATATAACTAAAATCTTGGTAAGAATTTTCACACACTTGCCTCATGTTAATTTGAATATATATATCTGTCTTAAAGGGAAAATTATGGCACTCAAAGTAGTACTTTCACATAAAACGCATTATAAATATGATAGACCTATATCACTCTCACCACACATAATTAGGTTACGTCCAGCTCCTCACAGTAGGACTCCTATTGAAGCCTACTCTCTAAAAATAACTCCTAAGAACCACTTCATAAACTGGCAGCAAGATGCCTTTGGAAACTACCAAGCCAGAATTGTTTTTCCAGAGAAAGTAGAAGAGTTTGGTATTGATGTTGAGATACTTGCCGATTTAATCACACTCAACCCTTTTGACTTCTTTGTTGATGAGTACGCAGAACAATTTCCTTTTAAATATAAAAAAGAGCTCAAAAAAGAGCTTGCCCCCTATCTTGAGATTACTGAAAGTGGGAAAGAGTTAAAAAAGTTTATTAAATCATTAGATTTGACCAAACGCACTACAAATGACTTTATAGTTTACCTCAATCAAGAAATCTATAAATACCTCAACTACACGCTACGTCTTGAAGTTGGTGTTCAGAGCTGTGAGACTACCCTAGATAAAAAACTTGGAAGCTGTAGAGATTACGCTTGGCTTTTTGTACAAGTTTTACGTCACCTAGGTTTAGCTGCTAGATTTGTATCTGGTTATATTGTACAGTTGAGTGCGGATGAAAAATCCCTCGATGGACCAAGTGGTCCAGAAGAAGACTTTACAGACCTGCATGCATGGACAGAGGTCTATCTTCCAGGTGCTGGTTGGGTTGGACTCGATGCAACAAGTGGTCTTTTTGCAGGGGAAGGGCATATTCCTCTCGCCTGTACTCCTCACTATGATTCTGCCCACGCTATTGAAGGTTTAAGTGACAAATGTGAAACAGAGTTTGATTTTTCAAATAGTGTGACGCGTGTTTTTGAGTCACCTCGCGTTACAAAACCCTACCGTGATGACCAGTGGGAGAAGATTTATCAGCTTGGGTTTGATGTAGATAAGGAACTCCAAGAGAATGATGTACGACTTACAATGGGAGGAGAACCTACTTTTGTATCCATTGACGATATGGAATCAGAGCAGTGGAATACAGCTGCTGATGGTGAGCATAAACGTGAACGTGCGGATGTTCTCTCAAGAAAACTTCTCGACTCTTTTACAGAAGGTGGTCTGCTTCACTATTCTCAAGGAAAGTGGTATCCAGGTGAGCCAATTCCAAGATGGTGTACCTCTATCATCTGGAGAAAAGACAAAAAACCTATCTGGAAAGACCCTAGCCTTTTTGCAGATATCAACAAAGAGTACACTTACACTACCGATGATGCTCAAAAATTCTCAGAAACTTTAGCATTAACCTTAGGTATTAGTGCAGAGAATGTTATCAGTGCTTACGAAGACCCTCTAGTATACATACTTAAAGAGGCACAGCTTCCTATCGATATAGACCTTCTAAAGTGTGATTTAGAAGACTCCCTAGAGCGACAGACTATTGCTAAAGTTTTAAGTCAAGGTCTTAATAACCCTGTTGGATTTGTTCTTCCACTAAACTATGGTGAAAATGCATGGATTAGTTCACAGTGGGCATTTAGAAGAGTTCACCTTTTCTTAACAGAAGGAAACTCTCCTCTAGGTCTAAGACTTCCTATGGATTCACTCCTCGAAAACCCTGAAGATGAGTTTAGACCGCATCAAGCGCCGGACCCTTTTGCTCCAGCACCAAAACTCAAAAAATTTCTCAAAAAAGCTGAAAAAAGATGTAAGCAAGTTGAGACTATGAAAGTTAAAAATGACCCAGATGCAATCTTTGTTAGAACAGCACTCAACATCGAAGTAAGAGATGGGAAACTCTACATATTCTTACCACCACTAGACCATACTGATGCGTTCTTAGACCTCGCTGCTTCTATTGAAGCAGTAGCTAGAAAACTTGATATTAAAGTCGTTTTAGAAGGGTATGAACCTGCTCACGACCTCAGACTTGACAACATCAAAGTAACCCCTGATCCTGGTGTTATCGAGGTAAATCTTCAACCAACTTCTACTTGGAAAGATTTAACGGATACTCTTTTTACTCTTTATGAAGATGCAAAGCAGTCACGTCTTGGAACTGAGAAGTTCATGCAAGATGGAAAGCATACTGGAACAGGTGGGGGTAACCATGTAACTATTGGTGCTATGAAACCTGAAGACTCTTGTCTGCTTAGACGTCCAGATCTTTTGAGAAGTCTTTTAACTTTCTGGCAACATCACCCTGGTCTCTCTTACCTCTTTTCAGGTACTTTTATTGGACCAACTTCTCAAGCTCCTCGTGTTGATGAGGGAAGACTTGAAAACCTTTATGAGCTAGAGATTGCATTTTCACAAATTCCAGAGGGGGAAGATATCCCCTTCTGGTTAACTGACAGACTCTTCCGTCATATGCTAACAGATATAACAGGAAACACACACCGTTCTGAATTCTGTATAGATAAGCTCTACTCTCCAGATTCAAGTTCAGGACGTTTGGGTATTTTAGAACTTCGTGCCTTTGATATGCCACCTCACTCTAAAATGGCTATGCTACAGATGCTTTTAGTACGTGCTTTAGTATCACTTTTTTGGAAAAAACCATACAAACAAGAGCTCGTTCGTTGGGGAACACAACTCCATGATAAGTTTCTTTTAGAGCACTATGTAAAAGAGGACATTAAAGATATTGTAGGCTTCTTAAATGCGGAGGGGTATGCTTTTGAGCTTGACTGGTTTGACCCATTCTTTGAGTTTAGATTTCCTCTTTATGGAATGGCAACAGTGCAAAACTTTCATCTTGAACTGCGTGCAGCAATTGAGCCTTGGCATGTTCTTGGTGAAGAGAGTGGCTCACAAGGAACTTCACGTTATGTTGACTCATCACTAGAACGTGTTCAAGTTAAAGTGAGTAACTTTGTACCTGAGCGCTATGTTCTCACATGTAACTCTGTAGTAGTTCCTTTAAGTCCTACTGGTGTTGAAGGTGAATTTGTTGCGGGTGTAAAATACAAAGCGTGGCAACCATGGTCAGCACTTCATCCAACTATCGGTGTAGATACACCACTTGTATTTGATGTAGTCGATAAGTGGAATGAGCGCTCTATCGGTGGAATGACATACCATATCTCCCACCCTGGGGGAAGAACGTATGATACTTTCCCTGTAAACTCTTATGAAGCAGAGTCAAGAAGAATCAGTCGTTTTAACGATTTTAACCATACTCAGGGTGAACTAGAATATGTTTCAGCCGCAAGTGTTGCTCAAAATATGATAGACATTAATGGTGCTAAACGCGCTGTTACAGTGAAAGATGGTGAAGCAGAGAAAGTATTTTACTTCCAAGATGTAAAACCAAGTTTGGAGTATCCAAACACATTAGATTTAAGACGAAAGTGGGCAAAACAGTAAATGGCAATTTTTGAAAAATACTCTCCAGACTCATCATTTGATGAGCTCTTTGATGATAGTAAAAACATCAGAAAGTGTTGGAATGAAATTTTAAACGATATAGAGACTTCAGGCTTAGAAAAACTTCAAGAGAAACAAAAAGAGATTGATTGGCACCTTGAAGACAATGGTGTTACTTATAATACTTATGATGATTTAGATGGGCAGATAAGCCGTACATGGAGCCTTGATCCTATACCTTTTGTTATCTCCGAAAATGAGTGGAGTGAGATAAAAAAAGGTATAGTACAAAGAGCTAAGCTTTTTAACTTAATTTTAAAAGATCTCTACTCCGAGCAGAAGCTCATCAAAGAGAACATCATACCAGCAGAAGTTGTTTATGGGCATAAAGGTTTTGCAACCGAAGTACATAATTTTGGAGATAAAGAGAACTTCAATCTCTACTTTTATGCGACGGACATAGCCCGTGGTCCAAATGGAAAAATGTGGACTATCAATGATAAAACACAAGCTCCATCTGGTTTAGGCTATGCCATTGAGAACAGACTTACTATGAACATAATCTCTAAAGATTTATATCCAAACATAAAACTCAATAGGCTCTCCTCTTTTGTAAAGGAGTTTAAAGACTCCCTCAACACTCTTACCAAAGGTGATATTTCAACTGCCGCTTTACTCACACCAGGACCTCATAATGAGACCTATTTTGAACATGCCTATCTCAGTTCATATTTAGGTATCAATTTAGTACAGGGTGGTGACTTACTAAGTAAAAACGGCTCATTATGGCTCAAAAGTCTCAGTGGACTCAAAAAAATCAACACTCTTCTCAGACGTGTAGATGACAGGTTTTGTGATCCCTTAGAGCTTAAGAATGACTCTCAATTAGGTGTTTCAGGGCTTGTTGAATCTATGAGACAAGATAATCTTAGCATGATGAACCCTGTGGGGAGTGCGATACTAGAGAATGTTGGACTAAACCCTTTTATGGAAAAAATAGCGCAATACTTTTTAAATGAGAAATTAATTCTTCCACAGATTGCGACATGGTGGTGTGGACAAGAGAAAGAGCTCAAATTTGTACTCAAAAACCTTCAAAAATTTATAATTAAAAAGATTGACAGAAGTGAAGATGTACAGGTCTATTTTGCTAAAAATATGTCTGAGCAAGAGCTAGAAGAGCTCAAAGAGATGCTACAAAAAGATCCAAACCAGTATGTTGCGCAAGAAGAGGTTGACTTCTCTACAGCTCCCTATTACACTGATGGGAAGATAGAGCCAAGAAACGCTGTTATAAGAGCATATAGTCTTAAAAAAGATGATGATTATGTAGTCATGAATGGTGGTTTGGTAAGAGTATCAGACACGAAAGATACTCTTTTAGTGAGTTCTAAAAGTGGAGGGACAAGTAAGGATTTATGGATACTAGGAGAAGACACGCTCAATAGCGCTCCTATCGACTTCCTCACCTCAAAATATGTGCATACATCTATAGATGAGATTCCAACTCCAAAGGCTGAAAACCTCTTTTGGTTAGGAAGATATTTAGCACGTTCTATCTCCACAACTAGGTTGATTTTGCATGTTATTAAAAAGATTACCAACTTTTACCGTTATGAAGTTGTAACATCTAAAGAGTCTCAAAAAATCCTACAAGATGCCTTGACACATATGACAATGACATATCCAGGCTTTATGGATGAAAATAACAAAGAGAACCTAGAGGTTTTTCCTATGCAAGAGATTACATCTGTGGTAAAAGATTCTACGCGTCCAGGCTCCCTCTCTTTTACTTTTTCGATGTTAACATCTGCCAATGTGAACCTCAAAGACCTGCTTACTTTTGAGCTGTGGAAACTCTTTGAGAGAATGCAAAAAGAGTGGCACGAATTTATACACAGACCAAATGATCATACACTTGTTATAGCAAGTGAACTTGATAAGTTTCTAATCTACCAAATGGCCTATAAAGAACTCGTTCGGGAGAGTCTTTTTAAAGAGCAGGGGCTTATTCTCTATGATATTGGTTGTAGAATAGAAAACTCTCTGCTAATGATTTCAAAAGCACGCTCTATGCTATGTCTCAAACTAGACAAATCTGTTGGAAATGATGTACTAGAAGGCATGTTAAACTCTATCGGTAGTTTTAACGCTTATAGAGCACACTATAAGAGTTCCTTAACCTTAGAGAATGTAGTTGATTTTTTAATCTTTAATACACAGTTTCCTAAATCTCTCAGATACATAACAGAGAGTCTTTTAGAAGAGTTTAAGGCTCTTCCTAAGGCCAATAGTTGTGCCTCATCAGAAGCACCTATCACTGCAGCTAAAGCACTACTAATAAACGCTAATATAGACGATATTCTCCATACAAGTGATGAAGATGGCGTTTACACTAAACTTGATGATATGTTAGCCTCAATATCGAGCCTCTACCTAGAGTGTTCAGATAAATTTTCACATACATATTTTTCACATTATGACGAGTAAAAAAATGATATACAATATTTACCATAAAACCCAATTCAACTACCAAAGTAACGTTACATTTAGTCATAATATTGCAAGACTAAAACCTAAAGAGACCCCGTATCAAAAACTCTTAAACTACTCCATGGAAATCGCGCCTGATGTATATGAAACACATGAGTTTACTGATATGTTTGGAAATTCAAATGCGCACATGCTCATTCGTGAACCTCATCAATCCTTAAGTGTTATTGGTAAGTCTAAGGTAGAGATTTTTCCAAATTTAATTGATAATCATATAGATTTTATAAAATCTAATAGTATCAGTTATAAAAAAGCACTCGCACGTCTGAATAAATTTCAAGAGAGTGACCTTGATGCAAAGCTATTTCTTTTTGAGTCAGAGCTTATTCCTAAAAGCTCTCAAGCAATTGTAGAGTATGCTCTTGAATCATTCCATCCAAACAGAGACCTCTTTGAAGCTACTCACGAATTTATGCAGAGAATCTTTCACGATTTTGAGTTTTTATCTGGATTTAGTGATATAACAACACCTGTAGAGGAGATTTTTGAGGCCAAAAAAGGCGTATGTCAAGATTTTGCGCAGTTCGCGATTTCAGCACTGAGAACTATTGGTCTGCCTGCTAAATATATGAGTGGTTATATTGAAACTCTGCCTCCAGAGGGTGAAGTGAAACTATTTGGTGTTGATGCATCTCACGCTTGGTTTAGTGTCTACATTCCAAACGCAGGCTGGATAGACTTTGATCCAACAAACAACCTAATTCCAAGAGAACAGCATATACTTTTAGGCTCAGGTCGAGACTATAATGATATCTCACCTCTAAAAGGTGTCGTAATGAGTAGTGGCAATAGTAATCTCTCTGTTATGGTGGATGTACGAAGAGAAGGGACTCCAACTCAAATGCAGAGTCAAAGTCAGAGTTAAACTACTCGACTATGATTTGATTAAACACTTAGCTTTCTTTAACTTTAATAGCCACTTCTAGTAAACTCTATTTTTTACTTTTTTGAAATGTATTCCAAATAAAAGAATATTTCCGATATTATAGAGGCGGTATCAGTACAGACATATATAGATTGAGTTAGAAATTAGAAGTTTTTTTTGTTTTAAGAAGCTCTTTTACCTCTTTCATGGATGAGCGCATTTTACTTTTAAACTTTGTGACTTAATAGTAAATATGGGTGCTTACTTTTCTACTTTTTCTTATAATTCACAAGATAATAATCAACTAGATTTAGCTTCATACTTTTACTAAGTCCACGATGTAAACTAATCATGTTTTTCATATG
>Ga0209345_10000706_pt1 | contig 42775 bp, 37 predicted proteins | sample Cruoilmetagenom7_FD_187294 | JGI IMG/M metagenome (GOLD analysis project Ga0209345, IMG submission 187294) | Oil polluted marine microbial communities from Coal Oil Point, Santa Barbara, California, USA - Sample 7 (SPAdes) (version 2) | ecosystem: Environmental > Aquatic > Marine > Oil seeps ...
AAAGGCTGAGGCAGGTCAGTATCCTCGATCGACATGCCGCAAATGCCAGCGGATTCCAGCTCCTCAACGGTGCGGGCCACGCTCAGGGCATTGCCGTAGCCGTGGTCGGCATCGACCATCAGAGGAATTTCGGAGGCGCGACAGATGCGGCGGCATTGTTCAGCGAGTTCGGTTAGCGTAAGGACGATGAGATCAGGAGCGCCAAGCACGGCGAGCGATGCAGTCGAACCTCCCAACATGCCAATCTCATAGCCGATGTCTTGGGCGACCCGTGCTGACATTGGGTCAAAAACGGAACCAGGGTAGACGCAGGTATCGCCCTCCATTACCGCACGGAATGCCTGCCGTCTTTGGGTCCATCGCGCCATTGTTCATTTTCCTTCAGTGTTGGTGTTCTCGTTTAGGTTGATGTTTTCTCGCCTGGCCCGACATTGCCACGACGTTAGCCAACACTCCAAGTCCCAATGTGAAGATAGATTAGTGAACGTGGACGGGCGGGACCACCGTTGTGGCCCGCTGCAACATTTTTGACTATGCCACAGCGGGTTTCAGGCACAGATTGCCAGCACGCCGGCTGCATGATCTTAGCAACCATGAGCATAGCGTGACAGCAGATCGACGTCGCGAGACAGCTTATAGAGAAGCTGCCCACTTGGTCGTTCCGGGTCGATTAAAAGCCCGGATTTCTCCTCAATATAGCACCCCCAGAAAGCCCGCCAGCGGGTTTCGTCGAGTGCCAAATGAGCGTGCATTTGGCCATGCACTTCTGGGCCAAACGCGAGCCGACCCAGCATGTTTCGGCCAAACATCGGCAGAGAGGCTTGCTCGTCAAGCCACTCAACCACCGCCTGATACACGTCTCGGTCGACAGCTTGATTGCTGTGACCGAGAAGCTGACGCACTTCCAGTCGATCGTCACGGGCTGACATCCGTCCGATCTCAAGTGTTGCGATGCGGCGCGGTCCAGATCGCACCGAGTAGATGGCGCTATGTCCCTGGGCAACGGCTGATACGTATGAGCCGACGCAGTGGTCCATTGCAGCACCTTCCTCATGAAGATCGGCTGCTGTCCGCAGTGGCACGAGGGTGTAACCTCGGCGCCGCTTTCGTGCACTATAGCGCCCCGGACCACGGTTTTTATCACCGCGTGTAAGATCCAGAAGCACTCGATCAAACCAGCCGCACATATTGCGAACGGCTGCCTCGAAAGGCATTTTTGGGTGCCAGGGATGCTCGATCATCCGGCGTGCGCGGTGGCCATCATCAAGTGATGAGAACCATGCATACACGGCCAAAGGCACCACAGGCGCATCTACTTCCACCGCACCAACGAACCGATGTGCGTGGTTGTAGACTTTTTGAGAAGCCAGCCAGAGGGCGAAATCCTCGGTGCTGGCCTGGTTGCCGGCCTGAAGCCAGTTCAACCACATTGCGGCAACCTGATCCTTTCGGGGGATGAGATTGCCCACCTTATGATTGAACCCTTCACCATCCGGAAGCATGTCCAGTGAACCGGCGAATGCTTCTGGCGGCAGCCGACGGATCCACCAAGGTAGATCCAGAACTCTGGCCACATGCTTGAGCGATTGCCCGTCCTTGATCAGACGAACGGCTTCGCCTCGGCGGTTATGGTCAGCGTGACCCGACACAAGCGCAAATGCTGCACCGGGAAACGAATAGAGGATGTCACCCAAACGGCTTGTCGTTTTCACGAGCTTGCGAAGACGACGCTGGTGGCCCTTGGCAAAGCGCTTGATCTGCGCTTCGAGGGAGCGAGCCCGATTGGTGGCAGCCTGTTGTTTAGCTTGGCAGACCATTGTCTTGCTCCGTGTATTCCAACGACGTTTGCCCAACTATTCTGGCAAACGGCGATGGTCGGGAGCACGCAAAGCCTCACTCCGCGCGAGGCTATTTTGCTCGTGCAGATGGCTCTACTTCATTGCAGTAGATCAAATTATTCGCCCGCAATCGAAACCGATATTTGGCGGTTTGATCTAAACGTTGAGACATACACGCTTGCCTCATTGCAGGGCCATGGTTTGAATACGGCACAGGCAATGAGGAGCGAGTTGTCGCTCCCGAGTAGATTTCAAAACTTCGTGGAGGTGGTCACAACGGTGCGGCTCTGCATTTTGGCAGAGAACCTACACCCAACCCGAGATGTCCAAGATAAACGATTAAGCCGACTGCGAAGGCCGACAAAAATCTATGTCGTTGGATTTAGATCGTTGGGTCAGGTATGGCAGAAACCGGAGAAATGAGCGCTCGAGATATCCCAAGCGTCATTTGCTGGACCACCCAGCATATGTTGGCTTGAAGGACTTCTCATTGGCGTTTATCTCCTGGTAAATTCGATTAGGGAAAGATCGTTTATAAAAATGGCGAGAGATTGGCAAGAAAAAAATAAAACTGCATCGCAATTATTTTTTGAGCCTTTTTTGTTGGCCAACACTATTCACCAGTGAAAATACTATTGATGGAAACTCTTGAAGTGAAAACGGGAGAGCATGATCGCTCTCCCGCTTGAACCATTCAATCAATCATTTTCGGCTTATTTCTTGGTCAGGTCTAATGTGACTGGCTTCTGATCACCGGCGGCAACATTGAAGAGTACTTCGCCGCGTGTTGTGCGCCGATCAGCCAACTCGCCTGTGAGGACATATTTTCCAGTCGGCAGGATAGTAATGTGACCCGAGCGCGAACGCCAGAACCCCGCCACCTTGCCGCGCTTGCCTGCCAAATCCTGCTTCTCGGTTAGAACATTGAGCCCCAGTTGGTCGGTTGTTTTTTGTCCAGCAACGGTGACATCAAAGCGGATAGTGCCGGCATTAAAGTTGAAGTCGTGCCTTTCCTGACTACCCGGTTCAATTGTGATCTTGGTAGACAATTTCACCTGCCTATGGTCGGCCAGTTCGCCTCGCAGCAACCAGGTCCCCGTCGGCAGAACGAATATTCGCCCGGACCGGGCTCGCCAGAAATTGGCAATTTTACTTCGATTGCCATTGAAGTCTGTTTTAGTAGAAAGAATCGTCCAGCCTAGCTGACCTGGAAAAACCTTTCCTTCTTCGCTCAGCTTGGCGTCGAAGCGAACCTCGCCGCCATTGAAGTTAAAGAAATGGCCCTTGGCTCCACCGGCAGAGACTTCGATTTCTTTGCGAACCTTCATGTATGTAGCATCGGCAAGCACCCCATTGACGAGCCATTTGCCAGCCGGCAGCCAGAAGACCTGGCCTGATTTTTTGCGCCAGAAGCCTGCGATCTTGCTCCGCTTGCCGTTGAAATCCGCCTTGGGTTCCAGGACCGTCCAACCGGCCTGGCCCTTATAGGGTGCGCCGCCTTCTTTCAGGCTATAATCAAACCGAACCTGACCGATATTCAAGACGACGTCTTCTACCTGCGCAGCATTTTTGCTGATTTTTATGTCCCGGCGATGTTTGATGTGTGTGTGATCCGCAAGCACGACTTCGAGCAGATAATTCCCCTCTTTTAAACCCTTGAATACGTATCCGGATTTTTTTCTCCAAACGCTCGATACTTTTTTGCGCTTCCCATCAAGGCCGCTTGGCGGCGTAAAGATGCTTACGCCTATTTGGCCCGACCATTCAGAGCCACCCGCTTTGGCGAAGACCCGGACCTTGTAACCTGCAACCACCGCTAGTTTTTTGGGTTTTGGTTGTGGCTTGGGTGCTGCTGCGTGCTTGACGGTTTTAGTCAACGCCTTCTTCAATGATGGCGCATCTTTTGCTGCCACGTACATGCCGCCTGTGTTGCGGGCGAGGCATTGCAAGCCCGCATCATCGCCCTGCCGCAAACTGAAGCCAATGACATGCGCCTTGAAATCGATGCCTTGTTTTTTTAGCGAGGCGCCCAGCGCGCAAGGATCAACCCCGCAGTTCTCCTTGCCATCGCTAATCAGAATTACGGTGGCCTTCTGTTCGGTAAAATTTAGTTTCTTGGCAGCCTGCTTTACGCTTTCACCTAACGGGGTTTTGCCGATAGGGCGAAGTGCATTGATCGCACTCCTAATCCGGCTTTGATTACTCGGTGCGGCTTCGGCCAATGTCTCGATATCTGAACAGTCATCCTTGCGGCGGTGACCGTAGGCCATTAGCCCGAGTTCCGTGCCGGGCTGCAATGTCTTGAGAACATCGCGGACAGCGTTGCGAGCGATATCGATTTTTGGCACGCCGTTGATCTTGCCGGCCATACTGCCCGAGGAATCCAGAACCAGGATGACGCGCTCGGCAGCTTGCGTGCTAGAGTGAGGTGAAAACAAAAATGCGGCCATTGCTGCACTGAGCAATGCCGCCTTGGCGAGACTATTTGAACGCCTCCTGGCGGGGCTTGCGCAATCCCCGCTGGCATATCTACATGTTCGAAACATGATTTCTCCTCCTACGTGATCCCGAATGCTGGTAACCGTTGGTCGGTCTGGCGCCGCGAAAGGTTCAAATGCATTTGACATTATGGGCGTATTCGAAAGGCTCCAGCAAATATCTTTGCACTCTGAATACCCATTTTCACAATGCCGACACGGCAGATATCGCTTGATTTCAATCTCGATTCACGAGGCATTTTCAATGCTGGCTGGTGGAAAAGTGAAATTTTAATATCATCCGTCCACATACGGACTGTTGCCGAGATGGCAATTTTGGCACGAAGATCTGCTTCGCGCCGTTTGGACCGAGCATACAATTGAGCGGCGGGCATGTTGCAGATTAGAGCAGATTGGGGCACGTTGGGCAGCATCACATCGTGACTTTAGGGACTTCACTGGTCCTCCATAATGCCCTAGGCAGACGGCTGCGGCGGTTTGGATGTTTTGTTTGTTGAATTTGGCCTTGGATCGTCGCTTTTCAGCCGTATGTATAAGTCTGTTTTGGTTCTGCTGCGGAAGTAGCCGCGTTCCTTGTTCTCATTCCAAGACAGGACCGAATGAGAACTGAAATCACGGTCGTGGCAAATTCGTTTTTCCGGATGATCGCACAGGTTGGGGCTGGTTGGGCCTCTTGCTTGTCTGTCACGTTGAGGGAACTGGGTTGGAAACTATGACTTCAATCGCCGTTATGAATGCAAAAGGTGGGGTTGGAAAATCGACCCTGACGATGGCGATAGCGGAGACGCTGAGCGCCCATCATGGCAAGTCTGTTTTGCTCGTTGATGCGGATGGCCAGATGAGCCTCAGCCTGATGATGGCACCTGGAACTCAATTGGCGGAAGCCAGAGCGCAACATAAAACACTGATCGGTTATTTTGCGCAGACCATCCTTGATTCTGGAGAGGCCACGTGGACCAACTATGTTATGAGCGGCATCTCAGATTTGGAGGAAGCCGGGCAGATTTTTATGCTGCCAGGCGAAATGGACCTTCCGCTGCTCGAAAGAGAAATCGCGGCCCGGGCGCATCTCTCCCAACTTAGACTTTCGGCGCGGACCATTCTGAACGAGGCCAAGCAATACGTTGATGTGGTGCTGGTTGACTGCGCGCCCGGCATCTCGGTGATGACTGAGACGTGGCTGAGAGAATGCGACTATCATTTGGTGCCAGTGAAGCCGGATTTCCTTGCTGTGAGTGGGCTTGAGTATCTGCGCCATTTCCGCTCGCGAAACCCAGAAATGGGATTGGCTAAACATTTGGGCGTTGTCATCAACATGCTCAACAGGCTTTCGCCCGAAGATAGGATTATTGAAAGACACCTGCGGGACGATGCGGAACTGAAGTGTTTTACGCAGACGATTCCACTGGCGCCGCATTTGCAAAAGGCAGCATTGTTCGATGTTGAGCATCGAGGCTTTGTTACCAAATATGCGGGCGACGTTGGCCGGGCACTGCGGGGATTGACCAGCGAAATTATCGCTCGGATCTGAGCCGTTGGGGCTTGCTCTGCTATCAGGGCCCACAGGAATGTACGGTTGCGTCATATAACGTGCGGCACACCCAGCGAGGGTTTTGGAATACACGATAGAGGTTCCATATGCGGCCATCCATTATTGACGTCTGGCTCATTTGGCACTTGGCATTTTTGAGTCCCGGTAAAATTAGGCTTGTCGAGCAGGGTCGTTTACCTCCAAACTCATGACAATACTTATTGGGCTGACTGTCGGGCGTACGCGATAGGCCACTATATCGGTTGCTTTAAAGCCAGCCTCTGCCGCGGTGAAACAGCAGAAAAGCCAACATTACAAGGGAGGCGTAAATGCCGACGCCGGGAAAACATAACGAGATCCGGGAAGGAACAGGAGGCCGCACAGTCCATGATATTGGGGGGCTGGACTTTGGCGCGATCGACATGAGCGAGCACGACCTCGCGTTGTGGGAGAAACGGGTCGATGCGATGATTGTGCTGCTCAATGCTCGAAAAAAGGTGTTCCGGACTGATGCCATGCGGCGGGTTATCGAGAGTTATGGCGAACAGCAGTACGATGCGACGGACTACTATGAAAAATGGGTCCGGGCGTTACGCAATCTCGTGCTCGAACAGGAGCTTGTCACGCGAGAGGAACTTGAAGAAAAACTCGTGGAGGCGGTAGAGACGTTCAAATCCGAGGGCCGCGAGGTCGCCTCAGAGACTGTGCCGTGGGACGATATCGGCAACCGTGAAGAGGCAAGCAGATGAACCGGGAAACGTCATTGCCGCCGCAGTTCAATGTTGGCCAGAGAGTTCTTGTTGATGATCGGAAGTCAGTCGGGCATTGCCGCACGCCGGCGTTTGTCCGAGGACGGGTTGGAGTTATCGCCGAAGTTCTAGGCGCATTCCGCAACCCCGAGAAGCTCGCCTACCATCGGCCAGGATTACCAGCACAAGTGCTCTATGCCGTTCGCTTCCGCCAGCATGAATTATGGCCTGCCTATGAGGGAACGAAGACGGACGAACTTGATATCGATATTTACGCGAACTGGCTGACACCAGCCGCCGCGATCTGATCACTGAAGGTAATCAAACATGCATGACGGAGATGACCATTCGCGGACGTTCCAGCCGGACCATGACCGGGGACCTGCGACGCCTTATGAAGTTCTTGAAGTTGCCATTCGTTCAATCCTGATCGAGAAAGGCATTCTGACCCCTGAAGAGATTTCAAACCGCATCAATGAGTTTGATACGCGGTCGCCAGCATTGGGGGCCAAGGTTGTTGCGCGAGCCTGGACTGACCCAGATTTCAAGAAACGGCTGTTAGCTGACACGCGCGCGGCGCTGGACGAGCTGGGCATTGAGATTGGCGAAATTGCTGAATTCAAAACTGTTGAGAATACTGCTGAGATCCACAATATGATCGTTTGCACGCTATGCTCCTGCTACCCCAAGGCACTGCTGGGGTTTCCGCCTGCTTGGTACAAGAGCCTAGCCTATCGTAGCAGGACGGTTCGTGAGCCGCGCGCGGTATTGAAGGAGTTTGGCACGTATATCCCAGATAGCATGGATGTGCGGGTGCACGATTCAACGGCAGACCTTCGGTATATCGTATTGCCGATGCAGCCTGCAGGAACTGAGGGATGGGACGAAGTGCAACTTGCCAAAATTATCTCTCGTGACAGCATGATCGGCACCGCAGTGGTCAAGGCTCCATCGACTGTCTGAGATAGGTAAGGCAACCTAGGTCGGCTGAATTTCTTTGAGCCTTGGCTTTGGCTCATTGCGCATCCGCTTTATCGCGTCGAAAAATTGAGGCGCCATTTTTTCAAACAGCCCAATTGGACAGGACATCCCCATGACAACCGCAGGCCAGACAACTGCCGGGACCACCAAACCAAACATTGTGGAACTGGCAAGCGACTTAGAAGACCTCCTAAAACTGCGCTCGATTCCTTTTGGGATGAAGTTGTTCGATCACGCCGAGGACATGGAAGCAATCCCGCGCATCCGTCGACCTGAATCGATCCACACGCTGGACCAGATCGTTGGGCAATCATCGCGGCTTGGCTGGACGGTTGGCATCACGGCAGACAACCTGGTTGGCGCACAATGCCGCGCGGTGGTCGGGCTTGGTAACGCCAAGACGCCGGAGTGGCGCTCGGGGCAGCATATGGTGGGTGTATGGTTTGAGAATGCGGAAGGTGCCACCGAGCACCAATCTTCGATGCACTGCGTGGAGGATGGGCTATATGAGGCGTTGGCCATTGCGCCCTTGGCTTCCGGTCGGCTTAACCCACCGGATATCGCGTTATTTTATGCGACGCCTGGGGCTATGATATATTTCATCAATGGGTTGCAGTGGTCGGGCTACAAGCGCTTCGATTGGTCGGTGGTTGGGGAATCTGCCTGCGCCGACAGTTGGGGGCGGGCCCTCACAAAGCGAGAGCCTTCGCTCTCGATCCCATGTTTTGCCGAGCGGCGCTATGGTGGTGTGCTCGACGATGAAATGCTGATGGCACTGCCGGTTGAGTATCTGGAAAAGGCGATCACTGGAATGCGTGCACTTTCCAAAAACGGTTTCCGCTATCCATTCGCGCAATATGGCATTCAGCAAGACGTGCGCGCGGGCATGGCAGTCAGCTACGGTACTAAGAAGTAGCGCACACTGAAAACTGCACCCGTGACACCCTGAGATGACGTATAGCCCACTTTGAGCGCCTCGAAGTGCCGCCTTGCTGTGGCTGAAAGCATGTTGCAGTTGGTTGCGTGTGCATCTAACGGGCTTTTGTAATTTTACTACCAAAAGTTCTTGGCCATCTTGAACCTTTTCGTGCGTGCGGCGACCAATGAGTGAGGCTGAGGCGTCAAAACCGCGCCATTGTCGCAACGGAACAATAGATAGTGTTATGCGGCAACACCTTCAGGCTTGACCCCGTGCCGACGATGGGCGAACACACATTTCATATCAAGAGGGATACACATGTCACGCGCTGAAGCAGCTGAGCCAGATGGGCCGAACTTGGATTCGTTGCGGCCTGGATCATTGATCCGCCGCGCTTTATTTGGCCTGTTTGTGATGTTTTTGGGTACGTTTGGAGCCGCCTGGCTCTTTCATTCGTCGATCAACAGTTCGACGGTCACGGCGCCACAACTGAAACCCTCGATAGTTGATCAGGCCACCGGGAATACCGGCAGGCCCTACACAACAGTGCAGGCAAAATAACCTCCTTATGAGGTGCCTGCTGCTTATCGGCAACACATCATACTATAACTCTCGCGGTCGAGGTTCGGACTTCCTCTGAGCTCTAATTAGTCACGTGTGCGCATATCTCCGAACAGGGTGCAACCGCGACCAACGCATCCTTGGCCCTTGGCCCCACTCATTCGAGGTCTTTGACCTCTGCTGTGACGCCGCCTTTCATGCGTTGCGCGAGAGCGGCTTCGATGAAGGGGTCGAGATCTCCATCCAGCACGGCAGACGGGTCAGTGCTTTCATAACCAGTGCGGGTGTCTTTTACCATCTGGTAGGGCTGGAGAACATACGAGCGGATCTGATGCCCCCAACCGATGTCGGTCTTGCTGGCGGCCTCGGCGCTGGCCTTATCCTCGCGAGCTTTCAATTCGAGTTCATACAAACGGGCGCGCAGCATTGACCATGCGGTCGCGCGGTTTTTGTGTTGCGAGCGCTCTTGTTGGCAGGCCACGACAATGCCCGTTGGATTGTGGGTAATGCGGACGGCTGAATCGGTTGTGTTGACGTGCTGGCCACCTGCGCCAGAAGCTCGATAAGTATCGATCCGGCAGTCGCTTTCGTTAATTTCAATCTCGATGCTATCGTCGATAACAGGGAAAATCCAGACCGAGGCAAAACTGGTGTGCCTGCGCGCGTTTGAATCGAAAGGTGAAATGCGAACCAACCGGTGGACACCGCTTTCAGTCTTCGCCCAGCCATAGGCATTTTCGCCCTTCACCTCGATGGTCGCCGACTTTAAACCCGCCTCTTCACCGGGGCTTTCCTCAATCAACGAGACCTTGAAGCCGCGTGCTTCCGCCCAGCGCATATACATGCGAGTGAGCATTTGTGCCCAGTCCTGGCTTTCGGTGCCGCCCGCACCTGCATGAATCTCAATGTAAGTATCAAAGCCATCGGCCTCGCCCGACAACAGCGCCTCGACTTCTTGTTTTTGCGAGCCGTCGCGCAGTTTCTTCAAGGCTGCTTCACCTTCGTCGACGGTATCTTGGTCGCCTTCGGCCTCCCCTAACTCGATGAGGGTTATGGCGTCGTCCAACTGGTCGTCGATGCCGCGCAGTATGCTGATTTGTTTTTCGAGGCTTTGGCGCTGGCGCATCACCTGTTGAGCGATTGCTGGATCGTTCCACAGCTCGGGGTCTTCAGCCTTATGGTTCAATTCATCAAGACGGGACTGGGCAGTATCCCAGTCAAAGATGCCTCCGTAGGAGGGAGAGCGACTCGCGGATTTCGTCTGCGATCTTGGCGAATTCAGCGCGCATGGCCGGTCTCCTTGCTATGGCTGGTTGGATTGAGGGACTGGCGCCCCTTGAACTTGATCTGGGTATATTTGATCTGCGGATATAAGTTGCGTTGAGTGAACTGTAAACCTTGAGTGTGCAGTTCTGTTGGGAGGCAACCATTTGGCCGCTGTGGGCCGTGGCAGTGCGGGGTCTGAAAACGATATGCACAAAACCTCAGTATGATCAGGGGCGACCGAGCTGGAGCTGAATGCCAACCCGGCTCGCTCATCCAAGTCACCGGCCCCTAGCTTCATGTCAGTAGACGTTACCGCGACCACTGCTGACGTTGTGAGAGCTGCCGAAGGTGCCATCGGGACTTTGATAACCAAGGAACGAGTTTGGATCATCGGGCTCTTCGTAGGGTTTAAAGACCTCCACGATGGCTCTCTTATCTTCAGGAGAAGCACGAAGCCCCGTCATCCGATCAACCTTGATCATCTTAATGCCTGGTGGCACGCGGAATGGAACCGCCTTTTTCCCTGCCATTGCGGCTTTCATGAAGTTGGAAAAGATCGGTGCTGCGACTTGGCCACCAGTTGCGGATTTGCCCATCGGTTTAGGGGTATCATAGCCCACGTAAACGCCTACAACGAGGTCGGGCGCATAGCCCACGAACCAGGTATCCTTTGAATCGTTGGTTGTCCCCGTTTTGCCTGCGAGTGCCACACCGGGCACCATTCGCTTGACTATTTGAGCAGTACCACGCTGTACAACGCCTTCAAGTATCGAGGTCATCTGATAGGCAGTGTGCGGGTCAATCACCTGGCGGCGATCATCCGGCACGTCAGGATCTGATTGCCCGCTCCACTTTTCGGCTTTGCAGGCGGAACAAAGACGACGGTCATGCCGCCAGACGGTCTTGCCCCAGCGATCCTGGATGCGGTCGATCAGTGTTGCTCTGATCTTGCGTCCACCATTGGCAAACATCGCGTAGGCCGTCACCATCCGCAGCAATGTTGTTTCGCCAGCGCCAAGCGACATCGAGAGCACCGGCAGCATCTTATCGTAGACGCCAAAACGGTTCACCGCATACTCAGTAATCAGGGGCATGCCCATGTCCTGCGCCAGGCGGACCGTCATCTGGTTGCGGGATTTTTCTATGCCGATTCGAAGGGTGGATGGGCCGTAGGATCTATTTTTATTATAGTTTTCAGGTCGCCAAACTTCCTTACCCGCACCCTGTTCAACCTCGATAGGGGCATCGAGAACAATGCTGGTAGGTTTGTAGCCATTGTCGAGAGCCGCTGCATAGACTAGCGGCTTGAAGGCCGAGCCTGGCTGGCGTTTGGCCTGTATGGCACGGTCGAACTGGCTAAGCGAGAATGAAAAACCACCTACGATGGCCAGTACCCGGCCGGTATGGGGGTCCATAACGGTGATGCCACCGCCCACCTGAGGTATCTGCATTAACTGCCATGTGCCGGCAAGATTTGCGGGGTCTTTTGGCGCAACGTAGATCACGTTGCCGGTGGCGACCACATCACTCGGACGTTTGGGTTTGGGCCCTTTTGATTTGTTTGTCGCCCGGAACTTTCCTGCCCAACGCATCTCAGCCATCGGAATCTCGACGGCTTCGCGCGCAGGCGATATCTTGCCGTTGGGCTGGGTTGAGGGGCGCAGACCAACGATAATCTTCTTGGGCTCAACGCTGAGTACAACACCCATCTTCCACGGAGCGATATCGGCAGGCATGCTGGTTTTTGCTAGCGCTTCGCCCCAATCTTTCATGATATCGATATTGGTAACAGGGCCGCGCCAGCCTTTAGCGCGGTCAAATTTTGTCAAGCCTTGGACGAGCGCTAATTTGGCAAGCTTTTGCAGTCTGGGATTTAACGTGGCGTGAACGGAAAGCCCGCCACCATATAGCTTATCTTCACCATACTGGGACAGCAGCGCCCTGCGGACTTCTTCAGCGAAGTACTCAGCGGCAAAGATGTGGGCGCCGAAGGGCCTGAGATTGACGGCCAAAGGTTTCTTCTTGGCGAGGGAAGCTTCTTCGCTCGTGATGTAGCCGTTCTCGCGCATTTCCCCGAGTATCCAATTGCGCCTTATAGTGGCGGCCTTGGTCTTGCGGAAAGGATGGTAATTATTTGGTGCCTTAGGCAATGCCGCAAGATAGGCAACTTCCTCGGCGGTGAGGTTTTTCAGTTCCTTATTGAAATAATTTAGTGCAGCGGCAGCAACGCCATAGGAGCCAATCCCGAAATAGATTTCGTTCAGATAAAGCTCGAGAATTTTTGATTTGGGAAAGGCCCGCTCAATGCGAACCGCGAGGATGGCCTCTTGAAGCTTGCGCTTGAAGGAGCGCTGATTAGTGAGCAGGAAATTCTTTGCGACTTGCTGAGTGATGGTCGAGGCGCCAACCAACCGCTTGCCAAGCAAGAAGTGCTTGTAAAGAGCGATGGCGATGCCGCGATAGTCGAGGCCACCGTGATGGAAGAAATTTTTGTCCTCAGCGGACAAGAATGCCCCAATCAGCTTCTTGGGGACGGTGTTGATGGGCACGAAAATTCGCCGCTCGCGCGCGTATTCTGCAATCAGTGCGCCGTCGTTGGCGTGTATCCGCGTCATCACGGGTGGTTCGTATTTAGTTAGTTTTTCATAGCTCGGGAGATCCTTCGAAGCCTTCCAGATCACGTAGCCTGCGACCGATGATCCGACAACAAAGAGGATGACGCCAGCCGTGAACATGAACCCGAGAAGGCTCAACAATATACTTTTGCGGCGCTTGCGAGGTTTTCTCGCGCGTAGGGGCGGGGGCAGAGTTTGGGGGTGCATATGCCTTTGTCCAACCGTCATCGACTATCGTCACTGGCCATAATTCATTGATTAGCACTCAATAGCCAAACTCTGAAGTGCCATCTCAGCGTATATTTGAGCGCTGCTCATTCAGGCATTGCCCAAACTGTTCATTGCATCTCACTATCCGTCGCTTAGCCACCGATTGCCATCATAACAAAAATTCTAGTCATTCGCTCTCTACCGCCCATACCTTACACAGTTATGCTGCATACTGTCATACTGCTTACTGTCTGTGGGGCAAGACGGCATCTTATATAGACACACAGCAAGGCACTATGACCGCGGTAAGGTGAACACATGTTTTTTAGCTCTACAGAGCCTCAGATAAAACAACAGCGTCCCGAAAGCCCGGCGACATTTGTGCTTTGCTCTTGGTTTTAGTCATCATACCCTGTTTGTTGATTATCGAGGAACGCTTCTTTTGTCGCTAAAGAATCGCGCAACTGCCAGCGCAATCGCTGCTGCCGTTTTGTCCTGCCAGTCGGGGTCGCGCATTTGCTGCTCATCGCGTGGATTTGAAATATAACCCATTTCAACCAGTACCGAGGGTGTTCGGGTTTGTTTCAAAACCTTAAAGGCAGCGGCCCTCCGAGGGTCGCGCGCCAAAACGACATTGCCGCGCAGCGCACCCACCAGCCTTTCACTCATGCGCAGCGAGAATGACTGTGTTTCTCGCTTCATCAGATCTATCAGGATGCTTTCGACCTTATTGGCCGCGATTGTACTTGAAATCGGGAAGCCCGCCAGGATGTCGGAAGCATTTTCCTTGGCGGCAAACCGACGGGCCTCAAGGTTGGAAGCGCGCGGTGACAGCGTGTAGATGGTCGCGCCACGAATCTCAGCCGCTGCCTGCTCGGTAGCGTCTGCATGGAGTGAAATGAAGAGGTCCGCTGCCACTCGGCTTGAGAGCTGGACGCGGTCTTGCAGAGAAACAAAAATATCACGCGACCGGGTCATTACAACCTCATATCGCTTGGCCGCCGCAAGCTTGCGCCAGAGCCGCTTGCCTACCGCCAGGGCTACCATCTTTTCATACGTATTACGCCTCCCGATAGCACCTGGATCCGGGCCGCCGTGCCCTGGGTCAATCACGATGACAGGTTTCCGGTCGCGCTCATGCAGGCTTGATTTTTTTGAGCTGCTTGAATGGGCTTGCTGGTTTTTCCGAGTGTGCGCGTATTGGCCCTTTCTAAGTGTAGCCTGAGGCGACAGTTTGGGCTCTCGCCCTTGAGGTACAAATTCGGCGGCTGATACTGCGAGAAGCTCCAGCACTATTTCACTACGATCATTGCCCCGGTCTATAAGGCGGACAGCCTTGATTGAAACCGGTCCCGTTGCATCAAGAACAAGGCGGGATTTTAATGGCGTTAGAAGGCCATATCGAAATGCTGAAATCAGCCCAGCGCCGGATTTGCCCAGCCCCCGAGGTAAATGGAAGACCGAATTCGAGATATCGACGACGATGCGGTAAGGGGCGCTTAGTGTAAAAATTTTGGGAACCGCGCGCCTACTCAGTGCCAGACGCACTAATGTTGCATCATCTTTCGTCTCGATTGCCGCCTCAGTGATGATTACGAGATCAGAACCGCGTCCCGAACTAAAGCCACGGCTTTCAAAGCGTGACGTTTCGGGATTAGGCAGCGTGGAAAATACAGGAGTCGCGGCCCAAGATTTGATGGTCGTGGACGGCTTTGACGAAATTGTTACTGACTGTGGGACTTTCGCCCCTGATTTAGCGGCGGCATGCAGCGGTGCCGAACCGAGCGGAAGAGCAAATATTGCTGCCAGTGAGCATATGGTGGCCGGCGCGCGTGTGACGAGGTGCATTGGCAAGAAGCCAGGGCGAATGCTTCTTCGTCGGCTTATGCTCATTCGATGATTTTCTGATGCTGACATTTAGGCATTGATTCTCGGAGATGCTTAGAAATGGGCCCTATCTCATGTGACTATCGGGTCTCATGTGACTATCGGGCTTACGCGACCATCAGAGTTGGCCGTCAGTGGTTCCTCGCCGTGTTTTGGTGCAATGAAAGCTCTTTGTCTCAGTTTAGCGCTACGTTAACCTATTATTTGGCATATTCGAGCAAGAATTGGAGTCGGAGGGCCGGTTATCTCATGGCTGGTGCAACAAGGTGCTTGCCTCGCTTCCGGCGAACCCGTACATAGCAAGGTGCTACCCGGTTCGGGGCGTTGGGTATCTGGCAACCATCAGCCTGCAGATTTTAAGACTGCGTTTTGTTGATGGATTGGATATATCACGTTCCACGTTGCAAGACTGCATCACTGGTGCTGAGCGTTCAGCCCGTGACGATGTTGCCATTCCAGGCGACAGACGATGCCCTTCCAGGCGACATGGGAGTGGCTTTGAAACGGCAAGCATTCGAGAATGTCGCACTGAAAAGTTTTCCGCTTGCGCGGCCAACCTGGAGAGGGACCCGCAAGCAGTTCGGCAGCTTAATTACAGAGCTGTAGTCCATGCCTCGGCGAGAGGCTTACCGTAGCCGGACAGGCCCTTTGGGCTTGAGGCTGACTGAATTGAAAGATGCGATGCAAGGATTAAACTCACCATACATCGACGTTCGCACTCAACCCAGCGTTGCTTTATTGCAGCGATGCGTTGCTGCGACTGAATTGATGATTGGAACCTTGCTATTGGCCGCGGCATCGCCTTGGCGACGTCAGAAATCCCTTTCCGACCTATATCGTGAACAACAACCAATATTGCGCGCCAGACCGGCTCGCGTCCCGAACCCTGCGCCGCCGCGCGGGCCGGACGCGCCATCTTCGATGCGCGCCAAAGGACAACCTCAATGTCTCATAACAAAATGCTTATCGATGCCACCCACCCTGAGGAAACTCGGGTGGTGGTGCTCCGCGATGGCCGCGTAGAGGAATTTGATTACGAATCAGCCGCCCGCCGTTTGCTGCGCGGCAGTATCTATCTCGCCAAAATCACGCGGGTGGAACCGTCTTTGCAAGCGGCGTTCGTCGACTACGGCGGCAACCGGCATGGTTTCCTAGCGTTCAGCGAAATCCACACCGACTACTATCAGATCCCGCATTCTGACAGGCAATTGCTGCTGGAGCAGGAGCAAGAGGACCAGCGCGCGGATGAGGAAGACAACGCGGTTCTTGATGAGAGCACTGATCAAAACGCTTCACCCGAGCAAGGCGTGGCTGAGGTCGTACTGGCCAGCGATGCCGACGATGACATCAGCCATGACGATGAAGTCGGGACTGATGACGATGCCGAAGCTGGGTATGTAGAGATTGTTGGATCGTCGCCAGTGGACCTGAATCCTTTGGATGCAGGCTCTGATGATGCAAGCTCTGGGCATGACCCGGAAGACAGCGCGATTGACGTCACTCATCTTTTGCCGCCAGAAGAGTTTGATAATGCGGCGCCGGAAGCAGAAGCCGCGGGAGATGGGGAAGCCGAGGTCACTCAGAATCAAGAGGGGCAGAACCAAGATGGGCAGGACCAGGATAGGAAACCGCCCAGAACCATTGCAGCATCCCAGCCGACTGATGATCAAATCAAGAGCGATGTCGTCGAGCCTGCGACCACCAATGTTGAGAACGCTGAAAGCTCAAACATCGTAAGCTCAGACACTGCTGAGCCGGATACTACTGAGCAAGACGCTACTGTTGCCCAAGACGCTACTGTTGCCCAAGACACTATTGTCCAGAATACTGCCAGCCAGGATGCCGTAGCTCAAGACAGCGTGAACCTAGCCCCATCGCTTGAAACTGAACAAACCGAAGTTGTGCATGCAGATGCACCGGCTGATGCGGAGAGGCCGACTTCGGAAGACGCAATTTCGGACGCTGCGGAGACACGCGAGATTGTTTCGGAAAACGACGTATCCGAAACAATATCAAAAGCACCAAACTCGGATGACGAACCAAGTGATAGGGATGACGGCAACGAGTCGGAAGCCGATCAGATTGAGAACGTCGGCAATGAGGATGCGCTTGAAGAAGTGCCGGTGCGGCCTCGTCGACGCGCGCGCTCATATAAAATTCAAGAAGTCATCAAACGTCGGCAGATTGTTCTCATTCAGGTCGTGAAGGAAGAGCGCGGCAATAAGGGTGCTGCACTGACGACGTTTCTCTCTCTTGCTGGCCGCTATACGGTTTTGATGCCGAATACAGCGCGTGGTGGTGGTATCTCGCGCAAAATTACCAACGTACAGGACCGCAAGCGCTTGAAGGCGATTGCGCAAGAACTTGATGTGCCAGAAGGCATGGGGCTGATCATTCGCACAGCAGGCGCATCGCGCACCAAACAGGAAATCAAGCGCGATTTCGAATATCTGCTGCGATTGTGGGAAAACGTTCGTGATCTGACTTTACAATCGTCGGCGCCAAGCTTGGTTTACGAAGAAGGCGATTTGATCAAGCGATCGATCCGTGACCTCTATGCCAAAGATATTGACGAAATTCTGGTCGCTGGTGGGGACGCGCACAAGGAAGCCAAAAGCTTCATGCGCATGCTTATGCCGAGCCACGCCAAGAACGTCATAAAATATGAAGACCCGCAACCGCTGTTCGCGAAGTTTGGTATCGAATCACAGCTCAATGCAATGTTCAGTCCCGTCGTTCAATTGCGATCAGGTGGCTATCTCGTCATCAATCAGACAGAAGCGCTGGTGGCGGTCGATGTGAACTCGGGTAAGGCGACCAAGGAATTCTCGATCGAGGAAACCGCGCTAAAAACAAATCTTGAGGCGGGCGAGGAGCTTTCGCGGCAGTTGAAGCTGCGGGACCTTGCCGGGTTGATTGTTATCGACTTCATCGACATGGACGAGAAGCGCAACAATCGGGCAGTCGAACGCAAGCTGAAAGACTGCCTCAAGTATGACCGGGCACGCATTCAGGTTGGCCGAATCAGCCACTTCGGGCTGCTTGAAATGTCACGACAGCGACTGCGGACCGGCGTTCTTGAAGGCTCGACAATGCAATGCCCACATTGTCAGGGCACTGGCATGATCCGCTCGACGGAATCTGTTGCGCTGGCAGTTTTGCGGTCTCTTGAAGACACCTTGATGGGCAATTCTCCACGCTCTCTTTCGGCCGCGACAGCACCCAATGTTGCGCTCTATATTCTCAACCAGAAGCGTGGCTTCATCCGGGATATGGAAGAGCGTTATGGCGTGGTTATTCATATCCAGGCAAGCGATGCACAGCAGGGGGCGAACTTTTCGATTGAGCGCCTAAATCAGAGCGACAGCATAGAGCCCGTGCGACGTGGCAACGAGAATAGCGCTGTTAGCATGAAAAACAGCTTCCAATCAGATCCCAGTTCGACTGGGCAATCAGGATCGCCCGAAGCAGAGGATACCAAGGAAAGTGCTACAACCACCGAAGAAGAGGGTGGCGAGCGGCGTCCTCGCCGGCGCAGACGGCGGCGTGGCGGACGGCGCGAGGAAGGTGAAGGAGCGCTGCGAGCAACTGAGACTGCGGATAATGATGACGCGGCTGGCAGTGCCGAGGCGGGCAGCGCAGTTGTTGATGATCGATTAGAGGATAGAGATCCGAGCCTCACTCAGACATCTGACAACACGGCAGAGAATGATGACGAGCGCATTGGAGAGGGCCCGGAAAACACTGACGAAGCCGAGGGCAGCCGTCGACGGCCACGTCGGCGTGGTCGGCGTGGGGGCCGGAGGAACCGCGAGCAACGCGAGGTGGAGAAGAATGTGTCTGCACCGGGTGCACCGCAACCTGACATCGGTGATGCCCAGATTATCGGAGCCGACGTTATGGATGGCACAGTGCCTGCCAAGGCCAAGCCGACGCGGAGTGATACTAGCGTGGCACCAGACGCCCAAACCAGTACTCCGAGCAGCATCCCTGAAGATGCCAAGACTGCTGCTAAGACTACAGACCCAACTGAGGCATCGGACGGACTGTCAGAGGAGGCATCTGCCGCACCCGCTAAACCGGCAGCTCGAAAACCACGTCGCCGGAGACCTGCCCGTCAAGCTACCACCCCGACGGCAGACACCACTGCTGAGACGCCTGCAGAGACGCCTGCGGCTGATGCTTCTCCGGATGCTCCGCGCCGATCTCCAGGAGCGTCACCCGTGGCGGCTGAACCCAAATTCGAGCGAGTTATTGTCAGCCCTAGTCCGGCAGTAAGCACCGATACGGCCTCTACCGATAAGGCCACAGTTGAAAATGCCGATAGCAGCAAGCCTGGCGAAGAGCAGCCCCCGCAGAAAAAAGGCTGGTGGCAACGTCGCTTTGGCAGCTAGCTAGAAGTTTCGCTCGCGTTGATTTCTCTCCCGACCGGCTCTCGCGGAGCGCTGGCCTGCCTCTAGTGGGCTTGGGCCCCCGACATTAATTGTGGGGGCTATCGGAAATTGGAGAGCTATCGACGAAGGTATTTGCTGGCGGCTTCGATGGCGTAACGTGGGCGCATGCTAGATCTTTAGACGTTGCCACTTGGACAGACGATCGATGCCTTCGGAGAGGAGTTCGGTGCTACCCGAAAACGAAAACCGCATAAATCGATTGCCGCGTGCCGCATCAAAATCAATGCCAGAGGTCGCTGCCACGCCGGTTTCTTCCAGCATTTGCTGTGCAAACGAAAGGCTATCATCGGTATAGCGACTAACATCGCAATATAGGAAAAATGCGCCGTCGGCCGGTGCGATTTGGTCAAACCCGATGCGAGGGAATTCCTGAAGTAACAAGTTCCGATTGGTTTTGTAGACTGCAATGTTGGACTCTAGCTCTTCATACCCGTCAAACGCGCCAAGGGCTGCAATCTGAGAGATAGCCGGTGGGCAGATGTAGAAATTCTGCGCTAACCGCTCGACGGTCGCGACGAGTTGTTCGGGTATCACCATCCAGCCGATACGCCAGCCGGTCATTGAGAAATATTTTGAAAAACTATTGATGGCAATTGCTTGATCGCTGTGGGCCAAGGCTGTCTGAGCAGGCATTTCATAGGTGAGGCCGTGGTAAATCTCGTCGGAGATGAGCCAAATTTTTCGGCGCTTACAGAGTTCTGCGATGGCAGCAAGACGCTCCGGCTCCAGCATCGTGCCTGTGGGGTTCGCGGGGCTCGCCAAGAGGAGACCTTGAATTTCTGTTGCGACGGCGTCGAGTTGATCAATGGTGGGCATCCAACGGGTGGCGGGCCCAGTTTCCACAATGTGAGGCTGTTGACCCAGCGCCGTCAAAATCTGGCGATAACAAGGATAACCTGGTGAAGGCACCGCAACTTTATCGCCGACATCGAAAAGTGTGAGAAATGCCAGAACGAAGGCCGCAGAGGAGCCACCTGTCACGATGATGCGGCTGGGTGCAACATCAAGGCCATACCACTGCTTATATTGCATCGCGATACGTTCGCGTAGCTCCGGTATGCCGAGGGCTGTGGTATAGCCGAGCGTCGAATGCTTCATAGCCTGGGCAGCCGCATCACGCGCGGCCTTTGGTGCGGGTGTTGCTGGTTGGCCGACCTCCATGTGGATGACCTTGTCGCCGGCTGCTTCTTTTTTTGCAGCCTCCACCATGACATCCATCACCATGAAAGAGCCGATATCGCTGCGACGGGAGGCTGCGCGCATACCAGTTGCTGCGGCCTTCTTCAGGTCTTTGGCATCAATCATCGGCCCTGCCATGGATATTCTCCTAAGTATTTGTGAACGATTGCCACCTCATCGAACACTTCGCATTGAGTGCTTGATGTTCAAGATGTCAACATTCGTGTAATGGGCGCCGCTTTGTCGCCATTTTGCCCGGATGATGGTGTCAAATAGTTGATCACGTAAAGTTTCGGAGGCTTTCCGCTTGCTTGCGGCTTATAGTCTGGTGATCGCCATGTTGTCAGCCTTGGCTTACAATATCGAAAATAACGAGATATCTCGAATGAATTGCGTGCGATGATGAGGGCAATTGGTTGCTACGCCACTTAACGTACATAAACACGAGAGGCTCACGCCTCTTCAGGCAGCCTTTCCGATGCAAGGGAGGCACTCAGCGCAATCTGGCAGGGTTGCTGATGCCGGCCGTCTGGCTCAAGCAGGTATTTGCGGGGCAGGTATTTGCGGGGACGGCGACCGTTGCATCGATTGTTTTTGGTAGCGCGCTTATGCTGCCAAGCCAAGCTGAAGCCCAAGGCATTCCGCTTATTCGCGATTCGGAAATTGAACGCCTGCTCAATGATTACGCGCAACCAATTTTCCGGGCAGCCGGGGTTGGCAATGGCCGGGTGGCTATTCGCATCGTTCGCAGCAATGTTTTTAATGCTTTTGTTGTCGATGGCCGGAATGTCTATGTCCACACCGGTGCCCTGATGCAATCAAAGACACCAAATCAACTGATCGGTATTATTGCACACGAGGCTGGGCACATCGCGGGCGGCGACATGGCCGCACTGAGAGCACGCATCCAGCGCGATCAGACCAAGCTTTTATTGTTGCGCATTCTGGGGATTGGGGCGGCTATTGCCAGCCGGAATGCGGCGGCGGCGGCGGCGGGTGATGAACTGGTTATCAGGTCATTGCTGGCGGAACGCCGGGCGCAGGAGGCGGCGGCTGACCAGCGTGCGCTGGTTTATCTTAATGCGACCCGGCAATCAGGACGTGGTATGCTGGAAACGTTTCAGCGCTTCCAGCGACAGGAATACATCTCCGACACTCACAAAGACCCGTTTGTGCGTAGCCACCCAGTGGCAACGAACCGGTTGAGCCTGTTGCGGAGGCGAGTCCAGCAAAGCCGCTACTATGGCGCAGTTGATGGGCCACAACTACAACTGCGACACGATATGATGCGCGCTAAGTTGACGGGATATCTCGAAAGCCCGGGAAGCGTATTTAATCGTTACCCAAGATCTGATCGTTCTTTGCCGGCACGCTATGCGCGGGCTATAGCGCTGTTTTTCCGAGGCGGAAGGCAGGGCCTTAATACTGCACTGAATGCCGTTGATGGGCTTATTCGGACGAGACCTAAATACCCCTACTTCCACGAGCTGCGGGCTGACTTTCTGATGCGGTCAGGCCGTGCGGGACAGGCTATCGGCAGTCTCAGGAAGGCAATTAAGCTGGACCCACGTTCCACTTTGATGCAGGTACGACTTGCATCGGCACTACTTGCTACGAATAAAAAGCGCAATCTTGCAGAAGCCATAAAAGTGATTCGAAGGGCAATTCGTACCGATGAGCGCAATGAAGATGCCAAGTCTAGTGCTTACCGTGTATTAGGGCAGGCCTATTATAAGAGCGGACGACTTCCTAAGTCATATGCAGCAACGGCTGAAGCCTACTTCATCGGTGGGCGGATCAAGCAGGCCAAGGTTTTCGCTAAGCGTGCGATGCCGGGGCTGCGGAAGGGTTCACCGACCTGGCGGCGAACAGACGAGATTGTTAGTTTTAAGGCTGGCCGCTAGGCCTAAGGATTGGAGTTTTTTATGGCGACAACACTCGCAGGCCTACTAAGCGGATTGACCTCGACAAAGGGTGTGGCACTTGCCACGCCGATCGTGCTGGGGACCGCTTTACTGTTATCGATTGCTAACGGTTCGGCGCAGACAGCGCCGCAGTCGGCAGCAGCTGGAGCCGCTCAGCCAGAGGTATCGATTGCTAAAACGTCTACTCTGGAAGGTAAGGCGACCAAGGTTGCCGGGCGCTTCACGGCTAGTCAGGAAAAAGAAATTGGCGCCATTATTCGGCGATACCTTCTCGAAAACCCCGGGGTTTTAGTGGAAGTGAGCCGCGAGTTGGAACGCCAGCAGACTGAGAAAAAGACCAAGTCGCATCTCAAGCTTATTTCAAGCCAGAAACAGGCTATCTATCATTCGCCGGTTGACTTTGTGATGGGCAACAAAAAGGGCGACATCACGCTGGTTGAATATTTTGACTATAATTGCGGGTGGTGTAAGCGCGCGCTTGGTGAGGTTTCCAAGCTCCGCGAGCAAGACCCAAACATCCGCATTGTAATGAAAGAATTTCCGATTTTTGGCGAGCATTCCAGATTTGCTGCCTTGGCGGCGATGGCTGCCAATGTTCAAGGCAAGTATTGGGATTTCCATGTCGCACTGATGAAAGAACGCCGCGTCACGAAGGAAAACACATTGCAAATCGCTGAGCGTGTCGGACTTGATGTTGAAAAGCTGAAGGCGGAGATGGTGAAACCGAAGTATGCGGCAGCGTTGCAGCAAAACGCGGCAATTGCTGAATCTTTGGGAATTCAAGGTACGCCAGGCTTTATTCTCGATGGAATCGTTAACCCTGGGTTCATGCCTGTTGCGGCGATGCAGGCAATGATCTCAAAAGTCAGAAAAAAAGGCTGCCAGGTTTGTTAGTAGTCTGGTAATAGTCGAGCAATGTTCTGGCGAGCACGAGCCGTCAGGGCGGCGCTGTACGTCGAGAGGGTTTTCGGCAATCCGAAAAACTGGTAGACGAGGCAATCTTTCCTAGTCCATCCTGATATTGCCTGCTTGATGGCTGATGTCTTGTGGATCAAAATTTACCGGTTGTTGATGGCCTTACCAATCTACGTACTCAACGGTCCGAACCTGAACATGCTTGGCTTGCGCGAACCGCAAATCTATGGGCTCACTACGCTTGGCGATATCGAACAACGTGTTCGAAGCCATGCAATGCCGCTTGGGCTAGAGATTGTGTTCCGGCAGACGAATTTCGAGGGTGAACTGGTTACCTGGATCCAGGAAGCGCGAGATAAAGCAGAGGGTATCGTGCTTAACGCTGGAGCACTGACACACACATCAATTGCGGTATTCGATGCTGTCCAGGCGGCGGAACGGCCGTGCGTGGAGGTGCATCTATCGAATGTATTCGCAAGGGAAAGTTTCCGCCACCATTCCTTCATCTCACCGGCCGCTCGTGGCGTGATTTGCGGTTTTGGACCAAAGGTTTATGAATTGGCGCTTGATGCGCTTGCCGACATCATCGAAAGCACGGATGCCGCCAGCAACGCGCGCTAGAACCAAAGAAGTGAAGGTATCATGGGACGGGACAATAAAGACAAAGGCAATGCGAGCGAGCAGGAGCTTATTCGCTCTCTTGCGGCGCTTTTGGACGAGACTGGCCTGACCGAGATTGAAATTGAGAAATCCGGGCTAAAGGTACGTGTTGCACGCTCACTACAATTCACAGCCAGCGCGGCACCGATTGCGACGACGGCTGCGCCCCCAGCGGCTAGTGCGACTGCATCTGATGGGGCCGTGGGCGGAACAGAGAATGATCCGGCCAACCATCCAGGAGCTGTGAAATCGCCGATGGTAGGGACGATCTACCGGGCGCCTGAACCAGAGGCTGCACCGTTTGTCGATGTTGGAACACTGGTCAAAGAAGGGCAAACCCTATTGATCATTGAGGCCATGAAAACGATGAACCATATTCCGGCCCCAAAATCGGGCACTGTGACCCAGGTTCTGGTCGACAATGGGCAGCCGGTGGAATTTGCTGAAGTTCTGGTTATCATTGAGTAACATCGATTATTATGCCCTGCTGCTACCTGAGTGGAGCAAATCGAATTCGCAGGGTCCAGCAGTGCCTATTGTCAATAATCCCATTAATCCCATCGCCAGCCAAACGATGGCTCGCCAGGCCGGACCACTGACACATGTTTGATAAGGTGCTGATCGCCAACCGAGGAGAGATCGCGCTACGCATTCAGCGGGCGTGTAAAGAGCTAGGGATAGCCACCGTTGCGGTCCACTCGACGGCGGATGCTGATGCGATGCACGTTCGGCTAGCCGATGAGAGCGTGTGCATTGGACCACCGCCGGCAGCTGATAGCTATCTCAATATTCCACAACTGCTGACAGCGTGTGAAATTACCGGTGCCGATGCGATCCATCCTGGCTATGGGTTTTTGTCGGAGAATGCCCGGTTCGCTGAAATTCTTGAAGACCATAACATCACGTTTATTGGGCCGACGTCAGAACATATCCGCACCATGGGTGACAAGATTGCGGCCAAGGAAACAGTCCGTCGATTGGGTATTCCGGTGGTTCCAGGCTCGGATGGGGGCGTGAAGACCTACGAAGAGGCCCGAAGCGTGGCCAAAGAGATGGGCTTTCCAGTGCTGATTAAGGCGGCATCTGGCGGGGGTGGCCGCGGCATGAAAGTTGCGCTCACAGAGGATGTGCTGGAGATGGCACTTTTGACTGCGAAGTCGGAAGCCAAAGCGGCGTTTGGGGATGATATAGTTTATATGGAGAAATATCTCCAGAAACCGCGCCATATTGAGCTGCAGGTGTTTGGGGATGGCAAGGGCAATGCGATCCATCTGGGGGAGCGGGATTGCTCATTGCAGAGACGGCACCAAAAGGTGCTGGAGGAAGCACCATCACCCGCGTTGAATGACGTCACGCGAAAGCGGATCGGCGATACTGTTGCCAAGGCCATGCAAGATTTGAAATACCGGGGCGCTGGTACGGTCGAGTTTCTCTATGAGAATGGTGAATTTTATTTCATTGAAATGAACACTAGGCTGCAAGTCGAACATCCGATTACAGAAATGATTACCGGGATGGACTTGGTGATTGAGCAAATCCGGATTGCCTCCGGGTTGCCGCTCAGCCTGCGACAGGAAGATGTGGTGTTTTCCGGGCACGCCATCGAATGCCGAATCAATGCTGAGAACCCCGTAAATTTCCGGCCCTCACCTGGCAAGATTAGTTATTGGCACCCGCCTGGAGGGCTGGGAGTACGCGTCGATTCCGGAGCCTATCAAGGTTATACGATCCCACCTTATTACGACAGCTTGATTGGTAAGCTGATTGTGCATGGCCAGAACCGCAATGAATGCCTGATGCGGCTAAAACGATGCCTGTCGGAATTTGTGATCGATGGCATTGAAACGACAATCCCGCTATTCGCGGACCTTGTGAAGCATCCTGATATTGCCAATGGCATGTACGATATTCATTGGCTTGAGAACTATCTCTCGATGAACGAATGATTTTCAAGCGCCAGCTGGCTTGAGCAACATTGGTCGCACATCATATATTGTAAGTTCGCCCCTAAGTTTAGCCGTAGATCTAGCTGCATTACACCGGTTGCGAACTTCGTGTGATAATGTTGATTGCGATCTGGCCTCGATTTGTGAGCACGCATGGCGTCACATGAAACACCGCTAATGGAAATCACATCGGATATGCTTCTAAAAGCGTATTCGTGCGGCATTTTTCCAATGGCTGAAAGCGCGGATGACCCGCAGCTCTACTGGATTGAGCCGCAGGAGCGTGGGTTGCTTCCGCTGGATGACATAACGATTCCCCGGCGTCTTGCGCGTACCATTCGGCAGATGACCCACACAATTCATATCAACCGTAACTTTAACGCCGTCATTGACCGGTGTGCCGTGCCAAAACCTGGGCGGCAATCAACTTGGATTAATGATCGTATCCGAACGCTATATAGTGAATTGTTTGAGGCTGGGCATTGTCACACGGTTGAGGTTTGGAACCAGGACGACCAACTTGTCGGCGGGCTTTACGGAGTGGCGCTTGGGGGAGCGTTTTTCGGAGAAAGCATGTTCTCGGAAGAGCGTGACACCTCAAAGATCGCGCTTGTTTATCTATGCGCACGATTAATTTATGGTGGGTTCACGATGCTGGACACGCAGTTCGTGACTGATCATCTGCGCCAGTTCGGTGCGATCGAAATCAAAAAAAGTGTTTTTCATAAACAACTCGACCTTGCCCTTGATGCGAAGGGTGATTTCAATCGACTGGATAATGACTGCGCACCTGATGTGATTTTGGAAATAATCCGTGCTAACCAGAAAGGCGGTTGAATGACGCAACAAACGATCTCAACATCGACGACTTTTATTGAGTTACCGTCTAACTCGGCGACGGTGACGACGAGAGCGTGTTTCTGGCTGAACGTTTGACTTGACGCCACTGGTCCGATCGCGGGTTCGGGCGGCTGTCGAGGCGATGGGTTTTCCGCAGCCAGACAACCAAACGTTAAACACTGGATGCTCCACCGCATTTAATCCGGGGCTTTCAGCAAACATCCAGCCGCTGAAGATCCGTTTTTCTGCTCCATCAAGTTGGATTTCATCCACTTCGACAAATGACGATGTCTTTGGCCGCTCGGTGACAGGGCGCGAATAGCACACCCGTGGCGTCACTTTGAGTGAGCCGAACACAACGGTTTTGTCGATTGGCACCTCAATGCGTGAAATGCGGGCGGTGACCTTATCGAGTGCTGAGAAAACCGCAACATTGCTGATGAGACGCTCGGCACTTGCTGCGGAGTTAAGTGCCAGAAGGCAAGTAACTGCAATGACCGCCCGTCCAAACGCTATTAAGTAGCCCTGGAAGAGAATTACAGGCTCAGCGGCAGTCCTGTTGGGGCCTGCAAATGGCAGATACTTGATCATTACGTTCTCTCGACGCCGACGAATATGGCTAAAAGCCTACCTCGGTGGATTTCAACGTACGCCATTTTACTGAACTTGGCTTACTGAAACCGACACGCAGCAACTGGTAGGCACCGATTGGAACACGGCAATGTAGATCAGTACATAACAATCACGATCAGCATAAGGCATTGCCGCGGCGAAAGCCGGAATGCCAAATGCAACCAGACAGCTAATCTGACGGTCGCCAAGCAGTATAGTCGCCCGTAGCCTTGGGCCGCTTGGCGGATGTCAGAATGGAACCGTCAGGCCGATAGGCAGCGCTGGTCCCAGTCATATTCATGCGGTGCGGCTTCTGCCAGGGCTTGGCCTGGTAAGTTTCCTGCGTCGGCGGCGTATCGACGGTGTGATGCAGCCAACCGTGCCACTCTGGCGGCACTTTAGATGCATCAGCAAGGTCGGTGTAAGTGACCCAGCGGCGAGGTTTATCCAACGGCCCAACGCCCTTGCGCTGCTCGAAATAGGTGTTGCCATAGTCGTCCTTGCCGACATAGCTGCCCAGTTTCCAAATCGTAAAACGGGTTCCCCAGGTGTTTCCACCCCACCAGGAAAATACCTCAGAGAGGATGCTCATGCGCGAAACGCTCCTTCAATTCGTTGATCTGGATTTATAGCGACGACGCCTGACTGTCTATAGGACACCTTGGCGAGATATTCCTGCCACACCTAGCATACACGGAATCCACCCCTCATGCACAGCCGCCACACCACTCTGGGGATGGCTTTTCCTGAATTCGCAACTTCTTGAAAACATTAATGACCTGCCGGAATTAGTGAATTTTTTTCACCGCTTATCCACGCCTCATCCACACCCAATTCAGCACCTAACGCAACATGTAGTATGAGTGACGGCCGCAACATACAAAATATTTGCGCCACAACCTGCGAATCTGCCAAAGTAGTTTTCGTCGCCACGCGTTGGTGGTGTCGTTTTAGCTGAGCACTTTTTGCGGTGGGAACCGCTAACAGCAGTCAGGCTGGCGACCGACTATGTAGCGGCCAAGTTACAGTTATTCTGCGCGCTATCATCTTTGAGGGGGATCGTTTCGTCCCCTCACTTGCGACGCATGCTTTATGGCTCGTCACCTCGGTTTTAGGCCCCGAATTTTGAGCCCTTGTTTGGGCTTTGAGATGAGAAGCCACATTAGGTTTGGCCTGTTTGTATTGCGTTTTTTGTACTGCGTTTTTGTACTGCGTTCAAAACACCACGAAAAAACATACGTGTGACACTGGCTTTGGCAATGGCTGGGCGCACGATCAGATACGGACACAGCACTCATGAAGATTTCGCGGCGCTATACTAAAGCTGGTCAATCACCCTATGCCTCCATTCCATTTCGGGAGGCGACAAGCGAGATAAAGAACCCCGATGGTTCTATAGTTTTCCAACTTAAAGGCTTCATGGTGCCTGAGCACTGGAGCCAGGTTGCGGCTGATATTATTGCGCAAAAATATTTTCGCAAAGCCGGGGTCGCGACCAAGCTGAAGCGTTTTGAAGAGACACAAGTTCCGTCATGGTTGTGGCGGTCGGTGGTGGACACGGCAGCACTTGAGACATTGCCGGAAGAAGAGCGTTATTCAGGCGAAAAAGATTCGCGGCAGGTGTTTGAGAGACTGGCCGGCACCTGGACTTATTGGGGCTGGAAGGGTGACTACTTCACAACCGAAACTGATGCTCGCGCATTCTTCGATGAGCACTGCTATATGTTGGCTATGCAGTTTGGAGCGCCAAACTCGCCGCAATGGTTCAACACAGGACTGCATTGGGCTTATGGCATTGATGGCCCCGGCCAGGGCCATTCTTACGTCGATCACCAAACAGGTGAGCTAACACTATCAACTTCGGCCTATGAGCATCCGCAGCCGCATGCTTGCTTTATCCAATCAATCGAAGACGATCTCGTCAATGAGAACGGCATTATGGACCTTTGGGTTCGGGAAGCTCGTCTATTCAAATATGGCTCCGGCACCGGCACCAACTTCTCCAAGCTACGTTCAGCCAAGGAAAACCTTTCTGGTGGCGGGCGCTCTTCAGGGTTGATGAGCTTCCTCAAAATTGGCGACCGGGCGGCGGGTGCGATCAAATCCGGTGGCACCACACGACGGGCGGCGAAGATGGTTGTAGTGGACGCCGACCACCCGGATATCGAGGAATATATCAACTGGAAGGTCAAGGAAGAGCAGAAAGTTGCGGCACTCGTGACCGGTTCAAAAATCTGCCAAAAGCGACTGAAGAACATCATGAAGGCCTGCGTTAACTGCGAGGCCGACGGCGATGATTGCTTTGACCCGAAGAAAAACCCAGCGCTGAAACGCGCCATTAAAGAAGCCTGCCGGGACCATGTGCCGGACAACTTTGCACAGCGGATCATCCAATTTGCGAAGCAGGGCTATAAGGACATCCAGTTTGATATCTATGACACGGATTGGGATTCAGAAGCCTACCTGACGGTCGCGGGGCAAAACTCCAACAACTCCGTGCGGGTCACCGATGAGTTCCTCAAGGCGGTTGAGACCGACGGCGAGTGGTCTTTAACCGCACGCACAACGGGGGAGACGACGAAGAAAATCCAAGCCCGCGATTTGTGGGATCAAATTGGGCATGCGGCGTGGGCTTCCGCTGACCCAGGAATGCAATATCACACAACGATCAATGACTGGCACACGTGTCCCAATAGCGGTGAAATTCGCGCTTCGAATCCATGCTCGGAATATATGTTCCTGGATGATACGGCGTGCAATCTGGCATCAATGAACTTGATGCAGTTCCGGACAGAAGAGGGGCGATTCGATGTCGAATCGTTTGAGCATGCCTGTCGGCTCTGGACGGTTGTGCTTGAGATCTCTGTATTGATGGCACAGTTTCCAAGCCGCCAAATTGCCGAACTTTCATATCGCTATCGCACGCTCGGGCTTGGGTTTGCCAATATTGGCGGTCTGTTGATGGCGTATGGCATCTCGTATGACTCGGATGAAGGACGTGCGATTTGCGGCGCCATTTCAGCCACAATGACCGGCACCGCCTATGCCACATCGGCTGAAATGGCGGGTGAACTTGGTGCGTTCCCTGGGTATCAGGACAACGCTGGGGCAATGCTGCGAGTTATTCGCAATCATCGTCGGGCCGCGCATGGCCAGGCGGAAGGCTATGAAAACCTGAATGTGACACCGGTTCCACTGGATCATGCCTCCTTGAAAGACCCCCAGTTATCGGCTGCGGCCAAAGAGGCATGGGATCGTGCGCTTGAGTTGGGTGAACGGTTCGGCTTCCGCAACGCACAGGCTTCCGTTGTTGCGCCAACGGGCACAATCGGGCTGGTGATGGATTGCGATACCACGGGCATTGAGCCTGATTTCGCGCTGGTGAAATTTAAGAAGCTGGCTGGTGGTGGCTACTTCAAGATTATCAATCGGGCGGTGCCGCAAGCACTGCGAGGGCTTGGTTATAGGGAATCACAGATTGCCGAGATTGAAGCTTATGCGGTTGGTCATGCCTCGTTGCGGCAAGCGCCAATGGTCAATCATGGCTCCCTCTCAGCCAAAGGCTTTACGCAGGAGCTTTTGGAGATGGTTGAGAAATCACTGGCGTCTGCTTTCGATATTAGGTTCGTGTTTAACCGCTGGTCGCTTGGGGATGCGTTCCTGACCGATACTTTGGGCGTCTCGGATGAGCAGCTTAACGATGCGAATTTCGATCTGTTAGCATTTCTTGGATACTCCAAGAATGATATCGAAGCAGCCAATGACCACGTTTGTGGCGCGATGACGCTGGAGGGTGCGCCGCATCTGCAGGATGAGCATTTGCCGGTGTTCGACTGTGCAAACCCATGCGGACGAAAAGGCAAACGCTATCTCTCGGTCAACAGCCACATCGACATGATGGCAGCGAGCCAGCCATTTATTTCCGGTGCGATTTCAAAGACCATCAACATGCCAAACAGCGCTTCGGTTGAAGACTGCAAGGCAGCCTACACGCGGTCGTGGCGGATGGCACTCAAAGCCAACGCGCTTTATCGGGATGGCTCGAAGCTATCACAGCCATTGAATTCGCAAATTCTTGAAGACGAAGAGGATAGCACGGACGATGCCGTGTCAGGACTGACGTCTGACAATCCGGCAACGGTTCGGGCGGCAGCGGCAGCTGAGATCATTGTCGAGCGGATTATTGAGAAATCCCGAGAGCGTGAGAAACTGCCAGGTCGGCGCAAAGGCTACACGCAAAAGGCGGTTGTTGGTGGCCATAAGGTCTATCTGACCACCGGCGAATATGAAAACGGGCGGATCGGTGAGATCTTCATCGATATGCACAAGGAAGGTGCTGCGTTCCGCTCTCTGATGAATAACTTTGCAATCGCAATCTCGCTCGGCTTGCAATATGGGGTGCCGCTGGAAGAGTATGTGGATGCGTTCACGTTCACTCGCTTCGAGCCTGCGGGACTGGTGCAAGGCAACGACACGATCAAGAACGCTACTTCGGTGCTCGACTATATCTTCCGTGAGCTTGCGGTGTCTTATCTCGCTCGCAATGATTTGGCGCATGTTGAACCAACCGACCTCTCGGCGACGGCGATGGGCAAGGGCGAGAGCCGCGACGATGGCGATGTCGGTGCTGCACCAAATATTGTTTCCCGAGGGTTTACGCGCGGTCAATTAGTTGGCCGGATCGGACCCAGGAGCGCGGAGGAACTGACGGGGGACGAGGCTTCCACCGTGACATCCATGCAGCAGAATGTTGCAGCGGCTTTCAATGCTGATGGTTCGGCGGGAAGCACTGTTGAGGCGCGCCAGACGATGGTTGAAACAACGATTGAAACGACAACCAGCGTCATGACCGAGGGGGCACTTGCGGTGAAGATCGAACCGGGGGTGGTGCTTGATAGGGGGATGAGCCTTGCGACTGAAGCGCGGCTGCAAGGTTATGAAGGTGAAGCATGTGGGGAATGTGGCAACTTCACGCTGGTGCGCAACGGCACCTGCATGAAGTGCAACACCTGCGGTGGCACCAGCGGTTGTTCCTGAGGTCACGCCGTCCATTTATTGACCGCCAAGTGGCGCTATGCACACGGCATTGCGTCACTTGGCTTTTGTAGTTTGGCGAATCAGCTAATATCGGTATGTCCAGAGTGTTTTGGACAAAGTTATTTAGTGTATGGGGTGGGCTTCGAATAACTTCCCCCGATACATAGTTCTCGTGAGTTGTAGTTGCTGAGTATGATCCACAGCCGAAAGGATGCAAATCGTGCATCAGTTCGGATGATCATAGTCTTGTTTGCGGTTTAGTTGCGTTGTGCGATGGGTTCCACATTGGGGTTACAAATGGCGTCAACGCTGAGCAGAAGCAAACAGGCCGTGTTGCTGATTGCCGATCATCTCGACCGAATTCTTGCTGCGGGAGAAGATCTGACTGCGCTCAAGTTCCAGCAGCATGGCACTGCTGGAGATATTGAGTCGATATCTCTTGGTGCTTTTGTTCACGACTGCCGCGAGCTTGAGCTGGCAGCCATGGCTGCTGTGATCCGGGCTCGGGAACATGCAAAAACTCTGGCGCGGGCCAAAACTAGTTTTGCACCACTGGCGCAACTATTTGTTGGTGGCACTGCGCCGCTTTGTGATGTTGTCACGACGATAACCGACCATGAGGATTGCGCATTTGATGGCGAGGATCCGCTTGAGTTTTTGCGCAGCCGCGGATTGATCGATTCTGAAGCAGGTTGTCTGATGACCGTCGACATCATTCCGGTCACCGAAGAATTTCTGCTGGCTGGCTGTATTCACCTTGGCACGCTGATGGATATGTCCGCCACATTCCTCAATGCGCTGGACGTGCACTTTAGTCTATTCCCCCAGGTGGCAGATGTCGCAACTATTCAGCCAGCACCAATAATGAGCCCAGAAGCCGTTCGACCGCGGCTTTAGAGGCCGAGTGGCGGGCAGCAGTAGCCGGCAAGAACGCTACGGCTAAGCATGGACTTGATCCAGCTTTGGCCCGACTAGAGTGTTTCCGATTGCGATCGCAACACTCTAGATTAACCCATCTTCTGAAAGTTTTTTGCGCAGTCCCTCGGTGGCCTCGGCAAGTTTCTCTGCATTGATCGATCGCAACACCAGTTGCGTGCATGGACGATTGTCTTTCATCGCCGGGTAGGAGCCCATCGAGACATCGGGGTACTCCGATTGGTGGTCGCCGAGCATTTGCGCAACCTTGCCTTCAGGATGGCTCAGGTCAATTGCCGTCGCGTGCATCATACGGCCCTTCTTCAGGCGCGGGGTCACAGCATCAAGCATAACTTGCATGATATTGGGAATGCCGGCCATGGTGACGACGTTCTCTATCATGAAGCCTGGGGCGACTGAGATCGTATTCTCGACCAGCTCGGCGCCATCGGGAATGCGGGCCATGCGCAGGCGGGCGGGAGTGAGTTCACCGCCACGTTTTTTGTAGTAGGGCATGAGAAGATCCAGGGCGCGCTGATCGACATCAATCGGCACGCCAAAAGCCTTGGCGATAGAGTCTGCGGTGATGTCATCGTGGGTGGGGCCAATGCCGCCGGTGGTGAAAACGTAGGCGTATTTCGCCCTCAGCGCGTTGATGGCAGCGACGATCTGATCCTCCTCATCGGGAACGATGCGGACCTCCTTAAGCTGGATGCCGATCGAAGTGCAATGGTTGGCTATGTAGCCAATGTTCTTGTCAGCCGTGCGGCCCGAAAGAATTTCATCGCCGATGACCAATGCTGCAGCGGTTACGATGTTTGATGTTTCGTGGTCAGAAGACATATCGGCGTTCCCTCTAATTTACTGTGCGCTTTAGTCGTATCACGCTTGTCAGCACCGTTGTCAGCACCGTAGCGTGATTACCATGCAGTTTCCTACACCACTTCTTCGCGGACGCCTCATCAAGAGATACAAGCGGTTTCTTGCCGATGTCGAGCTTGAGAGCGGCGAGACCATTACTTGCAGCTGCCCGAATACCGGCTCGATGAAGGGATTGGTGGAGCCCGGCTCTGCGGTTTGGCTATCGGAAAGTGATAACCCGACGCGGAAATATCGCTATACCTGGGAAATGGTCGAGCATGACCTGGGCAAAGGGGCAGTGATGACTGGTGTCAACACCAACCATCCTAACAAGATTGTGGCGGAGGCGATTGAAGCTGGGCAAATCGCATCACTTAAAGGCTATGAGGTGCTGCGGCGTGAGGTGAAGTATGGCAAGAACAGCCGGATCGATATTCTGCTTGAAAGTGCGTCCAAGGGATTGTGCTACGTTGAGGTGAAAAACGTTCATATGATGCGCAAATCCGGCCTGGCGGAATTTCCTGATTCCGTCACAGCACGCGGAACCAAGCATCTGGGCGAACTGGCAGATATGGTGCGCGATGGCCATCGCGCTGTGATGATGTATCTGATCCAACGAGGGGATGCGACGCGTTTCTCGTTAGCGCGTGATATTGACCCGGTTTATGGTGAGGCTTTTGATTTGGCTATTGCAACGGGCGTTGAGCCGCTAGCCTATCGGTGTCAGCTCACGGCCGAAGGCATTGCGTTCGATAAAAAGGTCAAGATTGTGGATGCGCCTTAGCGATGAAGGCTGAGGGCGGCCCCTCCAACAGATGCCGCGAGCTTCGGTTATGCTAGCGCCATGCTTCCACCGGCTCCTCAGGCCTCCGGGGCTGTTTCAGCCCCTTTTTGGCCTTATTTGACTGGCTCCAACGCACACAAATGCTTGAAGGTCTGTGATTGGACGTCGTCTGGCAGCCATTGGATACTGCACTCTAGAGCACATTGATCTTTGATGGAATCACGTGAAAGAGTTTGAGCGTGCTCTAAGCTTTTGTTTTAGAGACTGATTCACGCTTTGGGTCGAAGCAGAAGTGCTTCAATCTAAAACGATCAGGCTCTAGGAAATTTGCTGCGCATTTTAACTGCGCGTTATAGGCTGAGCACTTTCAGTGTTTGCTTCGTAAGTTGAAGCCGGTGAGATAGTGCCCTGCTAAATTGTGCAACGATTTGGAAGGATGCGGAAATGATTAGTCGCCGTACATTCGGGTTTGCGAGTGCTGCAGCATTGCTTGCTGGGTGGGGGCTGTTTAGCCGGACGACTTCTGCAAAAAGCAAACAAAAGACCGTTTTCGAGATCACTAAAACCGATGCAGAATGGCGCAAAAAACTGACCCGCCAACAATTTTACGTGCTTAGGCAACACGGCACCGAACGGCCGTTCACAAGCCCGCTTGATAAGATTTATGCCAAGGGAACCTATCGTTGCGCGGGCTGCGGCTTGGCGGTTTATTCTTCTGAAACAAAGTTTGACAGCCGGACCGGATGGCCAAGCTTCTGGCAGCCGATTGAAAATGCGATTGGGACAACGACCGACTATTTCATCGGGTATCCCCGCACGGAAGTGCATTGCCGGCGTTGTGGCGGGCACCTTGGGCATGTCTTTGGGGATGGACCGAAGCCAACCGGCAAACGGTACTGCATGAACGGTGTGGCCATGACGTTCGTTGCGGCCAAAGCCATTTAAGCCAGAGAGCGAGTTGAGTATGCGAGTAAGAAAATTTTTGGCTGCGGCCATGCTGTGCGGGCTGATAGGTTTTGGAATTACAGCCCAGGCAGCTGAAGAGCAGAAAACTGCCGTCACGACATTTGCAGCCGGTTGCTTCTGGTGCACGGAGTCTGACTTCGACAAGGTTCCTGGTGTATTGAAGACAGTCTCGGGCTATATGGGAGGGCACGTTAAGAACCCAACCTACCGCCAAGTCTCTCGCGGTGGGACCGGGCACACGGAAGTGCTGCAGATTACTTACGATCCAACCAAAGTAAGCTATGAGAAATTGCTCAAGGTTTTTTGGCGTAACGTTGACCCGCATGACAAGACCGGTCAGTTCTGCGATCGTGGAGATCAATATCGGCCCGAGATTTTTGTCCACACACCGGAACAACAACAGGCGGCTGAGGCCAGCAAGGCACGGCTTTCTGCGTCGGGCAAACTGAAAAAGCCAATTGTTGTGCCGATTACGACAGCCTCTGAATTCACGGCAGCCGAGACCTACCACCAGGATTTTTACAAGAAAAACCCGGTGCACTATTGGAGCTATCGGATTGGCTGTGGACGAGACCGGCGGCTTGAAAAAGTATGGGGCAAAAAGCCTAAATCCTGAATGCGCCCGACCTATTTTGGATGATGCCGTGAGTGGTATAAAGTCTTCCATAAAATAGAGTAGGCTCTCCCGCAGCATATGAGAGATCATAGTAGGAGACACATTCCGTTATGGCTGGCCTTACATCGTGATAGATATTACCATTCGCCGGGCAGAATTCCAGGATCTTGAGGCGATTATCGCACTGCTGGCGGATGATGCCTTGGGGCAGGCGCGCGAGGATAATTCGCGTCCACTTAGTGAGCGATACGCGACAGCCTTCGAGGCTATTGATCGTGATCCCAATCAGTTGCTGGCTGTGGTCGAGCACTCTCTGACGATTGTTGGATGTTTACAGCTTACGTTCGTGCCTGGTCTTTCTCGGTTAGGAATGTGGCGCGGGCAGATTGAAAGCGTGCGGATTGCGTCCAATCAACGAGGGAGTGGGTTGGGCCAGCGGATGTTTGAATGGGCGATTTCTGAATGCCGAGCACGCAAGTGCGGCCTTGTGCAACTGACGTCGGACAAGGCGCGCCCGGATGCGATCCGATTTTACGAAGGACTTGGATTCACAGCCAGCCATGAAGGATTCAAGCTGGAGCTTTGATGTGGTCGCAGCCCTCAACCAATCCAAGCACAGAGTTTTTTATTTGAATCTTGCAGACGCTGAGACTACCCATTCGAGGCGAAAGGCTGCTTAGTCAAAACCAGGGCGTGGCACGAAGTTCATAAGCGTTTGTGAAAGGCCACCATCAATCAATATCTCCTGACCACTGATGTAATTGGCGCGATCGCTGGCCAGGAATACGACTGCATCGGCTATGTCTGCCGGGCGGGCAATCCGTCTCAATGGAATGATCGCTTCACGGCGCGCTTTGATGCCCGGCTCCTGGTAGAAAGCCTCGCTCAAGGGCGTGCGAACGAGTCCAGGGCTCACGGTATTGACGCGCACGCCGCGCGAACCCCACTCGAAAGCCATCTGGCGTGTAAGCATTACCACAGCGGCTTTGCTGGGGCTGTAGGCACCGCTGTTGGCCTGCGGTTCGCTGGCGGCGATGGATGCAATGTTGATTATTGCACCATGCCCACGCGATAGCATGCCTTGCCCGAATGACTGTGCACATCTGAGGTAGCCGTTGAGATTAATATCCATGAGCTGCTGCCAATCGGCCATGGAAATGTCTTCGAGGCGACCCGGGCGGAGGATGCCAGCGTTGTTCACCAGGATTTCGCAACGGCCGTATTCAGCATTAGTTGCATTTAGTGCCGCTTGAACACTTTCGTCGTTTGTGACATCGCAAGTGATCGCGATTGCGTTGCCACCCTCCCTCTTGATGTCGTCAACCAGGTCGGAACATACCTCGGCGTCTAGATCAAGCAGTACAACATTTGCACCACCCTTGGAGAATTCCCGGGCGACGGCCAACCCCAATCCGCCTGCCGCACCGGTAATGGCGCAGGTGCGCCCTGCAAGTCCGAGCCAACTGGTGTCATTGTTTGTCATGAATGCTGTTTCCTCTTTTCTGCTCTTGTTCTAGTATTGACTTCCAAGGCTTTGCTTCCTCTTTATTGCGCGGCTTGCCGGGTTGCGGTTTCCTGGTATTTGATTAACACCTGCTCGGCCAAGCGCCCTGACAGTTCAGCCAAATGATCGAACGCTGCGGTATAGGTTCCGACGCCAGCGGTGGCTGAACGCAACTCGATAATCAGGTCCTCAATCTCGGCCTCAGGAATGTGTGCCTCGACAACATCCCAGCCCGGCCAACCGACCCGCCCATTGAAGCCGAGGATGTGGCCGCGGCGTTGCGAGATCATCGCGTTCACGCGGGGAGTGGCCTCATTGGGCACGGCAATCTCCAAGGCCATCACAGGCTCCAATAAGACTGGGCTGCATTCTGGCATGCCATCGCTCATTGCAAGTCGACCTGCTTGGCGGAAGGCCATGTCGGAGGAATCAACTTGATGGAAGCTGCCATCTTTGAGAGTGACGGCCAGGTCGACAACCGGAAAGCCCAAAGGCCCGGCAGAAAGATAATCCATAACGCCAGCTTTGACTGAGGTGATGAATTGTTTGGGGATGGCGCCACCAACGATGGTATCGGAGAATTTAAAACCTGAACCGCGCGGGAGCGGTTTGATCTCAAGCTCCACATCGCCAAACTGGCCGTGACCACCAGACTGCTTTCTGTGCCGCGCACGGACAGTGTTTGATTTGCCAATCGTCTCCTTGTATGGCGTTGCGCGTCTCGCGCGTTCCAGTTCGATGCCATACCTGCGCTCCAGCCGCTCAAGAGCCACGCGCAGATGCATTTCGCCTTGCCCGAGAAGGACCATTTGTTTGGTGTCGGAGTTGTGCTCCAGTGCCAACGAGGGATCTTCATCCGCCAATTTGTTGAGGGCACTGGCCAACTTCACATCATCCTTGCGGTTTTTCAAAATAACCGCTGTGGCAAACACCGACTGGCTGGGCGGTGACTGTGATAGCTGATCAACCGCCGAGTTGGCAGTCGAGACTGTCTCGCCGGTCTTGAGAGTTTCAAGACGACCGAGGCCAACGATATCACCCTGCCTAGCGGTGCCCCGCTTTTTTGCCTCCTGACCAAACATTGTAAAAATGCCTGAGATGCGCTCCTCGCCGCCGGGGCCAGTCAGTGTGGTCCCGTCTGCGATCTCTCCACTGAGAACGCGCGCAAGGGATATCTTGCCTGCATGAGCCGTGTGGATCGACTTGATGATGTGGGCCGTGGGGACGGTCGATACCAGAGCAAGGCGCTCAGTAGTCTCCTCTACTCGAGGAACCTCGTGGCGCAGCGCCTTCAAAAGCCGCGCAATGCCATTGCCGTTTTCTGCTGCGCCAAATAATATCGGACAAATCTGCCCCTGCTGCATTTCCTGCGATAAATCTTCAAACACCTTGTCTTGGGGGGGCTCCATGTCATTAAGGAGTTGCTCCATCAAGGTGTCGTCGTAGTCGGCCAACTGCTCAAGCATGTGGAAGCGCGCATCATGCTCTCGATCCAGCAAGGTGGCTGGAATCTCAACAATCTCAGAGGGGGCGTTCTGGCGATAAACGTAGGCGCGCTCAGAGGCCAGATCGACAAATCCCGTCACAATACCCTCTTCCCAGATGGGGATTTGGCGCAGAACCAGCGGCTGCGTACTGGCGGGCTGCAGGGTTGGGATGAGATCACGAAGAGGGGTGTTGAAGGTATCTATTTTATTCAAGAACAATAGATGCGGAAGCTCCCGATCTTCGAGACGTTTGAGAATCATCTGAAGTGCGGGGATGCGTTTGGGATCGGGTTCGCAGACGACAATGGCTGCATCGCATATGTCCAATGGACCGCTACATTCATGCTGGAATTCTATTGAGCCGGGACAATCTATGAAACTGAAGCGATCACCGAGATAGTCCACGTCGGCGACGTTCAGTTCGACGCTCATGGCATGGGCACGGGCTTCGGGGCTTGCGTCGCCTATAGTGTTTTTCTCAGCAATTGTGCCCTGGCGCGTTATAGCCTTGGTGCGCGCGAGAATTGCTTCCAAGAGCGTTGTTTTGCCGCTCAGAAATGGCCCGACGATTGCCACGCAGCGGGCGCTCGATCCACTAGAAAGGATGTTTGCGCTTGCACCAGATTGTCCTTGGGCACCAGATTGTCCTTGGGCACCAGATTGTCCTTGGGATTGCCCCATTGTTTCCTCCTTTACTCAGGCGCCGACATCCGCCGCGCCCGCGCCTGGGAGAAAAGCGCGACACCCACATGTTTGCGCTGTCGGGAGATAAGCGCAAGCGCTCAATTGATTCTCTTGAGATGATTTTCGGTTCGCAATACGCACGTCATTGCAAAACACATCTGTCAACGCAGGTGCGAACGGAAGCAAAATTGCAATGCAGCAATTGCGGCGCAGCAATTTTGCCCGCCTGCTCGCAACTGCGAGAGTTGCTGTGAATTGGTCGATTTTTCTTGACGTGGTGTTTTTTTACCGCATCTTAACTATGTTGAGTTGAAGTTGTTTTTGTCAGTGATTTCGTGCGTTGTGGAGTGTTCTCATGAGTCAGGATAAACTAACGTTGGCTGCCCAAGCCGCTGGGTATGCGATGGTCAATCCTGACGAGGCGCTCAGCGCTGCACAGTACAGGTTGGGTGCCGATCATAACTTTACGGCTCAATCACGGGCACGGCGTATGGCACGGCATACGGTCCGAACCCGATCGCCAATATCTGCTTCAGCACATAATTGGTTTGACGTCTTTTCTCGTCGCGTCGGCGGATAGCCAGTCCGCCGCCAGTGCTCCGAGGTTCAAAGCTTCAGGGCTCATCTAGCCATGCCAATACGGCATCAAAATTTTGTACAATCCAAAAATGTCCCTCTCCGTCAAGCAATTCGCACTTAGCGGCGGGGATATCGCGCGCCAACTGTTTGGCTGCGACTATCGGGATATTGCGATCGGCTGATCCAATCCACAGCTTCGTTGGGCATTTAATCTTTGTTGGTGAGATGTCCCAAGGGCGACAGAAAATGCGCATGTCGATCACAGCGCCGGCGGTGCCGCGCCTTAGCCCATCAGCAAACATTTTCCCCAGAGACTGGCGCAGTGCTGGCTGGCGCATGAGGTGCTTGTCAGAGGGTGCCGCGCAAGCCGTCGAAATCATTGCGGCCGTTGATGGCATCCTTCGTGAGATCACCCGAAAGAGCTCGAAGACCAGTCGAACAGCGCCGGGAATACGGGGCAGGATGCGAAAACAAAACGCATGCAGTGGACGCAAATCGCGCCACGATAACTCCGGATGGACAACTTCGCCAACCGGCGCCACCAGCGCCAGGCGCTGAATACGGGGGCCAAAGGCCGCTGCAACAGCCGTTGCATAGGGTGCACCGCCTGAGACACCGATCACACTTGCTTGCTCTAACCCGAGGGAATCGAGCAGAGCTTCAATATCATCTGCGAACGCGTGCAATGACGGTGCTTTGTGAGCGTCTGTTCCACCATACCCCCATCGATCGATGCTGATCAGGCGCTGGTTACGTTTCACTGCTGCCAATTGGGCATGCGCGAACTTCAAACCAGACCCTGGTGTACCGTGGAAGGCCAGGATTGGTGTGCCATGATGTTTACCGATCTCGCGATAGGTGATCTGGCGTCCATCGGGACGGCTGATGGTGTAGCCGCCATTGTGTTGCCCAATCATTGAAGTCTTTCGATTGCCGGGAGATGAGGGGGGCTATTCTGGTGACGATAGATGCAAAAACACAAAACCGTGATTAGAGTTGTTTCGCAGCACCCAAAATGAATTTGACGCCACCTCTTCACAATGCAAATTGAAAACAATGCCATTTTGTTATGATGCAGACTGGTTTTGAACTTCGTTCTTTCGATAAAAAAACGAAGGCCGTTCCGCAATTAGGGAGACTGCCATATGATCCGAATACTCGTTGCAACAATTATACTTGCGTTTGGGGCTGCAACCGCGCAGGCGCAGAACGTCGATATTATCAAAAAACGCATAGAAACATATAAAAGCATTCTGCCTGATTTGAAGATCGGCAAGCAGATGCTGAAAGGCCAATTGCCGTTCGATGCGACGGCTGCGAAGAAAGTCTTCACGACCTATGCTGCGGCGGCCAAAATGCTGAAGACGATGTTCCCAGATGATTCCAAGACCGGTGCCGACACGCGCGCGTTGCCAGCAATTTGGGAAAAGAAGGCCGACTTCGACGCCAAGATGGCCAAGTTTGAGACGGATTCTCTGGCAGCCGTTGGTACGATCACAGATCTGGGAAGCTTCAAGGCTGCCTGGGGGGACGTTATGTCGAACTGTGGTGGCTGCCATAAGCCTTATCGTGCAAAGAAAGAAAAAAAATAGTAGCATCATGAACGCATCCGGGGGTTGCTGTGAGTGCGCATAAAACTGTTCGCGCGTGGGATCTACCTACGCGCGTTTTCCATTGGCTTCTGGTTATATTGATCGGCTGCGCTTGGGTGAGCTACCGCTACAGCGAGGCTGTTGGTGACAACACCATGCAGTGG
>Ga0209345_10000707_pt1 | contig 42765 bp, 39 predicted proteins | sample Cruoilmetagenom7_FD_187294 | JGI IMG/M metagenome (GOLD analysis project Ga0209345, IMG submission 187294) | Oil polluted marine microbial communities from Coal Oil Point, Santa Barbara, California, USA - Sample 7 (SPAdes) (version 2) | ecosystem: Environmental > Aquatic > Marine > Oil seeps ...
GCGACAAGAGATGAAATCAATAAGGATGCCGATCATGACAACCCCAGCCGTTTCTTTCGAGGTTTTCCCACCGAAATCTGTCGATGCCGCATTCAAGCTCTGGGATACGGCTCAGGCGCTTGCGCCGTTGGCTCCACGCTTTTTCTCTGTGACCTATGGCGCAGGTGGCACCACCCGTGACCTGACGCATGATTCCGCAGCGGTGCTGCACCGCACCTCCGGCCTGCCCGTCTCAGCGCACCTGACCTGCGTGGGCGCCAGTGTGGCTGAAACCATGGAAGTGGCCGAGAAATTCCACGCCGCCGGTGTCACAGATATTGTTGCCCTGCGCGGTGATCCGCAACAAGGCGACTGCCATTTTTCGCCTCACCCCGAGGGCTTTGCCAACTCTGTCGAGCTGGTAGAGGCGCTGGCATTGCTGGACAAATTCACCATCCGCGTGGGCGCATACCCTGAATCACATCCGGACGCCGTGAGCCAGCACGCCAATATCCAGTATCTGAAGCGTAAATTCGATGCCGGCGCGGATGAGGCGATCACACAGTTCTTCTTCGAGGCAGACAGCTTTCTCCGGTTCCGCGACCAATGCGCAGCAGCCGGTATCGACAAGCCCATCATACCGGGCATCCTGCCGATCACGAACTGGACCTCGGCGCGCAAATTCGCCACAGCCTGTGGCACCACAATTCCCGCATGGATGGACGAAGCCTACCGCGCGGCAGAGCGTGATGGCCGGACAGAGCTGCTCTCGACCTCCATCTGCACTGAACTGTGCAGCGAACTGGTGGCAGAGGGCGTTGACTCGCTGCATTTCTACACGCTCAACCGCCCTGATCTGACGCGCGATGTTTGCCGGGCGCTTGGTGTGACACCGCAGTCGACTCTTTCGAACGTGGCGTAACACCTTGCGCCTTCGTATTTGGCGGCTCTAGGCTGGATTGATACATTTAGCCGGAGCCGCCCATGCCAAGCCTTGCCACGTCACCCGACAAACTTCTGAGCCAATCCGAAGCGATCAAGCTTTCCGGTCTTGAGTTCATGCAGAAAATTCTGGACGGCACCAACCCAGGCCCCCCTATCGGCGGCACAATGGGATACCGCCTCCACGAGGTCGAGGAAGGCCGCTGCATTTTTCGCGGAACACCGGAATTCAACGTGACAAACCCGATGGGGACAGTGCACGGCGGCTGGTACGGCACGCTTCTGGATAGTGCGATGGCCTGTGCGGTCATGACGCTGGTACCACGCGGTTCGGTCTATACGACACTGGAATACAAGGTAAACATCCTTCGCTCGATCCCGCTGGGCATGACCGTAGATTGCATCGGGATTGCCGACCACGTGGGCCGCTCAACGGGTGTATCACATGGTGAGATCAGGGGCGTAGAAGATGGCAAGCTTTATGCCACAGGTTCCACCACCTGCATCGTGATGAAAATTTCCTGAAGCCCATACAGTCCTAATTCAGGAGAATGGGGTCAAGCGGCACGTCATATGAACGGGCCAGTGCGCGGCAATAGTCGATCCAGTCATGGAACTCTGTCTTGAACGCCATGGTGCATCCCATCGCGGTCCATTTCTCTTGCTTATAGCCATACACGCTGATCAGTTCATCCGGGTTCCGGCCTTCGATACGTGATTGTGCCTCTGCGGCTGCTAACATCGTGTCCCCGGCATGTGCGAGAACGCTTTTGTGCGGTTGTCGCGTGATATGTTGCTCCATCACCCCCATCAGCGCGCTGCACTGCGCCATACCCCAACTGACGGGTTGTGCCTGCAAAGATGTTCCGCAGCAGAGTGCCACAGTAAGCGTGAAGAAACAGATTGTTCGCATGGCTAAACCCTTAAGAAATCTGGCAAAAGCTGTACGCCCAGGAGGCGGCAATACTATGACCTGGCTGCGGCAAGTGCGGGGTTGCTGCCAGCTGCCTGATCAACACTATCGTGTAATCGCTCTGACGGATCAGCACCCACAATCCGCTTTCGCCTGACAACAAACACTTTGCCCCACCCTGCCCATGTTCCGATAGAGGGCGCCGCAGGATTCTGAACAAACCGCTGCTGCCAATATTCGGGTAGCGGCAGGCCCATTTCCTGCGCCTGCTCCAACATCCAGACAAGCGGGATATTGGACAGCGGCCGCGCAAAGTCACGCCCGCCAAGCTGCCCGCCCACGTCGCCATGGCTTCCACGAAACCAGACCTGATGGACCTGATCAGGCCGTTCGTCATCACGTTCCCACATGACCGGGCTATAGACCACGCGGTTTTCGTTCAACGCCAGTGCATGACAGCCACGTTTGACGCATGCGCTTAGTTCATGACTGTGGAAGGCATGTTGCGAAGCACTCAGCCGCCAAAGAACAGGCGCATTGATGCCCAGGGATTTCACCGTGTCCCAGACGCCAACCATCTCTATCGGCACTTCATCATGGCAATAGGCATCGCTAAAGGCATGCGCCGCCTTGCCTTGTAGCCTACGCTCGTACAGTCGGTAGGCCTGACGCACGTTGCGCTCGGTCGCGTGCTCCTGCGTGAGCAACCCAACGCGGTTGATTACCCCCGCCAAAGAACGCACCGCATAAGCGCCGCGCGAATATCCCATCAGAAAAATTTGGTCACCCGGATGGTATCTGGAAGCAAGATAGCCATAGGCCCGTTTGATCTGTCGATTAATTCCCCGCCCGACAACCACATCGCGCAACGACGACCAGTCGTTCCACTGCAATCCGGGTTCGTAATATACGGATATCTGACTGCGCATTTCCTGCGCCAGATGATACGTCAGGCCAGCGTTCGTTTCACACCCGGGATCAAGCGTAGACATTGTCCCATCCAGAATCACCAAATGGATTTGTTGCCCGCGTCGCGGCCCAAAATCGGTCGCCGGGCGGCGCCAGAGGCGGCCGAAAAGCCGCCTCAGGAACGAAACTTTGTGCTCACTCTGCAGCGATGGCCTCACCTTGCAGCAACTCCCAAACCTTGTGTGGTGTGAACGGCATATCCGCCTGACGGATACCGTGATCCCACAGCGCATCCTGCACCGCATTGGAGACCGCCGCCAACGCACCGACTGTGCCCGCTTCACCGCAGCCCTTCATCCCCATGATATTTGCCGTTGAGGGGACAGGCTCACTGGTGAACGAAATATATGGCACATCCATCGCACGTGGCATCGCATAGTCCATAAACGATGCTGTGAGCAGTTGGCCGTCTTCATCGTAAACAACCCGCTCTTGCAGCGCCTGACCGATACCTTGGACAACGCCGCCGTGCACCTGACCTTCGGCCAACAACGGGTTGATAAGGTTACCAAAGTCATCGACCACCGTGTAACGGTCGGTGGTAACAATGCCGGTTTCCGGATCGATCACCACCTCGCATACATGCACCCCGTTGGGGAAGCTGCGCGCAGGCAATGTCGCGCGTTCGTGATGGGTCAACAGATCTTCGCGCCCCTTTTCGCGCGCCATATCGGCCACTTCCAGCATGGTCGGCGTCAGGTTCGAACCTTCCGCACGGAAGCGTTCATCATCAAAGCTGATCTCGGTTGCCGGCACGCCCATCTCTTCCGAAAGAAACGCTGTGAAAGCATCGACCATCTTGCTTACGGTTGCCAGTGTCGCATTGTTTTGCGTGGTAACAGAACGGGAACCGCCTGTGCCGCCACCCTGCGCAATCAGATCACTGTCACCCTGAATAACGCGGATATTTTCAAGCGGAATACCCGTCTGGTCACTCAGGAATTTGGCATAGACTGTTTCATGGCCCTGCCCGCCCGATTGCGTCCCAACAAGGATTTCGACAGTGCCATCCTCAAGGAAATTGACTTTCGCACCTTCGCTGGGGTCGCCCAGAATACTCTCGATGTAATAGCACACGCCCTGACCGCGCAGCAGACCTTTTGCAGCATCCGCATCACGGCGCGCCGCAAAACCGGCCGCATCTGCCTGGCTCGCGCCACGTGTCAGGACCTTGTTAAAATCACCCACGTCGTATGTTTCGCCTGTCGCGGTCGCATAGGGGAACTGGTCAGGCTTGATAAAGTTGATCCGGCGCAGCTCCCACGGATCAACGCCCAACTCGCGCGCGGCGCGGTCCATCACACGCTCCAGCACATAAATCGCCTCGGGGCGGCCAGCACCTCGGTATGCATCCACTTGCACGGTGTTGGTGTAATAGCCCTCTACCTGCAACCACGTGTTCTGCACGTCATAGACACCCATCAACACGCGAGAAAACAGCGTTGTCTGGATCGGTTGGCCGAACTGGCTGTTGTAGGCGCCCAAATTGCACTTGGTCCGCACACGATAGGCAGTGATCTTGTTGTTCTCGTCAAAGGCCAACTCAGCCACTGATACCAGATCGCGCCCACCATTGTCGCTCAGCATCGCTTCTGTACGCTCTGACATCCAGCGCACCGGTTTGCCCAATACACGGGCGGCATGGCTGACAAGGAAATACTCAGGATAGGCCATCGCCTTCATGCCAAACGCGCCGCCCGTATCAGGGTTGGTCACGCGCACAGCGCTTTCATCCAGACCAAACGCCTTGACCAGATTGCCCTTATGGACCCATACGCCCTGCCCGTTGTTCGCCAGATGCAAACGCGTACCGTCCCATTCAGCAAAACAGCCACGCGGTTCGATAGAATTGACGATGATGCGGTTATCGCCCACTTCCAAGGCAACTGTCTTGGCCGCCGACTTGAACGCGGCATCGGTGGCTTGCTCGTCGCCCATGCCCCAATCAAAGGCGCAGTTGTCTGTCGCCTCCGCATGAACCGTCTCACCGCCGCGCGCCATCGCGATGTTGGCAGGCAGCTCATCCACATCAAACATGATCAGCTCTGCCGCATCACGCGCCTGCTCGTAGGTTTCCGCCACGACCATCGCAACAGGCTCTCCGACAAAACGCACCTTGTCTTTGGCCAGCATCGGCCGCAGCGGAGAGGCTGCGTCGCTGCCATCACGGTTCTTCAGGATCGCCCCTCCGATGGCGATATTCACGCCAGCCGCTTCCATGTCGGCACAGGTGAAAACCAGATGTACACCTTCGGCGGCAGCTGCATCGCTTACATCCAGCTCCGTAATCACGCCATGCGCCACAGAAGAGCGGAACACAAACGCATGCAATGCGTCTTTGGGCGCGATGTCATCCACGTACCGTCCGGCACCGGTCAGAAAGCGCACATCTTCAACCCGTTTGATCGGTTGGCTTTTGCCGAATTTTTCCATGACCTTACTCCTCGGTGGTCGTCCCATTCAATTGAAAGGAAACTTAGCGGTCCTGTACCTGTTGTCTAGTGACGTCGTTATGTGTCTAAGCCCTGCGGGAGGGTGGGCGGGGCGTTCTGCGGCCAAAGGCCAGCAGGAGCGTCGCACACCCTTCCCCTTTGGACCTTCCTCCGTTACATCAAAGGCAAATGCACAAGACGGGAGCCACCATCATGGCGCTGGAAAAAAACTTCGACGCAACCGAGGCCGAAGCACGCCTCTACGCCGCCTGGGAACAGGACGGCGCCTTCAAAGCAGGCGCGAACGCCAGCCGCGACGAAACCTACTGCGTCATGATCCCGCCGCCCAATGTGAACGGCTCCCTGCACGTTGGACACGCCTTCAACAACACGCTTCAGGATATCCTGACACGCTGGCACCGCATGCGCGGCTTCGACACACTTTGGCAGCCAGGACAGGATCACGCCGGCATCGCGCTGCAACTGGCTGTCGAAAACCAGCTTGCCAAAGAAGGCATCAAACGCACGGACCTCAGCCGAACAGAATTCCTTGAACACGCATGGAAGTACAAAGAGCAGACAGCCGACACCATCGTTGGCCAGCTCAAGCGTCTTGGCTCTTCTTGTGATTGGTCACGCAACGCCTTCACCATGTCCGGCGCCCCCGGTGACACCCGCATCGGCCACGAGAACTCACCCAATTTCCATGACGCCGTGATCAAAGTCTTCGTACAAATGTACAATGAAGGCAAAATTTATCGCGGCAAGCGCCTTGTTAACTGGGACCCGCGCTTTGAAACCGCGATCTCCGACCTCGAGGTGGAAAACACCGAAGTGCCCGGCCACATGTGGCATTTCAAATACCCGCTCGCGGGCGGCGCAACGTATGAATACATCGAAAAAGACGAGGACGGGAACGAGACCCTGCGCGAGGTGCGCGATTATATCTCGATCGCCACCACGCGGCCTGAAACTATGCTGGGCGATGGCGCGGTCGCCGTTCACCCGTCAGATGAACGTTACGCACCAATTGTCGGAAAACTATGCGAAATTCCGGTTGGCCCGAAAGAGCATCGTCGCCTGATCCCCATCATTACTGACGAATATCCCGACAAGGATTTCGGCTCCGGTGCGGTGAAAATCACCGGCGCGCACGACTTCAATGACTATCAGGTCGCCAAGCGCAACGGCATTCCGCTCTATAGTTTGATGGACACCAAAGCGGCCATGCGCGCTGACGGTCGCCCCTATCCTGAAGAAGCCGCAATTGCCCAAGCTATCGCGAATGGCGAGCAAGAATTCGACGAAGCGATGATCGCCGCGATGAACCTTGTGCCACAAGAGTATCGCGGCTTGGACCGGTTCGAAGCGCGCAAGCGCGTTGTGGCTGACATCAACGCCGAAGGTCTTGCCGTGATGGTACCGAACCCCAAGGCAGACGATGAAGACAGCGAAGCGCCTGCCTTCATTCCATACGTAGAAAACAAACCGATCATGCAGCCCTTCGGTGACCGTTCCAAAGTGGTGATCGAACCCATGTTGACCGACCAATGGTTCGTGGACACCGACCAGATCGTTGGGCCCGCCCTTGACGCGGTGCGCAACGGCGATGTGAAAATCATGCCGGAAAGCGGCGAAAAGGTTTACTATAACTGGCTCGACAACATCGAACCTTGGTGCATATCGCGTCAATTGTGGTGGGGCCACCAAATTCCGGTTTGGTACGGTCTGGACCTGAAATCTGCCGGATATGTCGATGACGAAGGCGACGGCGCGATGGACCTCGTGGAAATCTCACGGCTTTTGATGGATCAATCCCTGCCTGAAGGCGGTGATCATGTGCAATGTGCGCCCGATTTCGCCATGGCCAGTCAGGGCTTTAATGACTTCACCGCCGCCCTGCCCACACCGCTGAACCATGCGCGCGTGATCGAAGTCTCTACGCGCGCCGAAGCGATGCACGAACTGGCCGAGAGCCTTGGCAAATATTCCTTCAGCCAAGACCCGACAGAGATCGTCTATCCCGTGTGGCGTGACCCCGATGTGCTGGATACGTGGTTCTCTTCCGGCCTCTGGCCCATCGGCACGCTTGGCTGGCCCGAAGAGACAGACGCGTTGAACAAATACTTCCCTACATCCGACCTGATCACCGGACAGGATATCCTGTTCTTCTGGGTCGCGCGGATGATGATGATGCAGCTCGACACAACGGGCAAAATCCCGTTCGACACGGTCTACCTCCACGGCCTCGTGCGCGATGCCAAGGGTAAGAAAATGTCGAAGTCCGTGGGCAACGTGATTGATCCACTTGAGATCATTGACGAATACGGCGCCGACGCGCTGCGCTTTACCAATGCCGCGATGGCGTCGCTTGGTGGTGCCTTGAAACTTGATGCAGCACGGATTGCAGGTTATCGCAACTTCGGGACCAAAATCTGGAACGCCCACCGTTTCGCTGAAATGAACGGCGTGTTCCAGACCACGCCCGCCACACTTCCAACACCGAAAGCAACGCTCAACAAATGGATCGTTGGCGAAACAGCAAGGGTGCGCGAAGAGGTCGATGCCGCTCTCGACACCTACCGTTTCAACGATGCCGCCAGCGCGCTTTATGCCTTTGTCTGGGGCAAGGTCTGTGACTGGTACGTTGAGCTGTCCAAGCCCCTGCTGCAAGACGACGACGGCAAAGGCCCGGTAGCAACCGAGACGCGCGCAACTATGGCTTGGGTGCTGGATCAATGTCTGATCCTGCTCCACCCTATCATGCCCTTCATTACAGAAGAACTGTGGGGCGAAACCGCCAAGCGGGACAAGCCGCTTATCCACGCCGACTGGCCTACCTACACAACCGCCGATCTACTCGACGATGCGGCCGACCGCGAGCTGAATTGGGTTATTTCGCTGATCGAGAACATCCGCTCGGCCCGCGCGCAAATGCACGTTCCCGCTGGCCTTAAGGTGCCAATGATCGTGACAGGCATGGATGCGGCCGCTCAGGCGGCATGGGACAACAACGAAACTATGATCAAGCGTCTTGCACGGGTGGAGAGCCTTGAGAAGGCTGATAGCTTCCCGAAAGGTACCGTCGCCATCGCCGCCGCCGGCGCGACCTTTGGCCTACCGCTTGAAGGTCTGATCGACATTGCAGAGGAAAAAGCCCGCCTGCAAAAATCGCTGGATAAGCTGGCCAAAGAGATCGGCGGCCTGAAGGGTCGTTTGAACAATCCGAAATTCGCAGCCTCCGCCCCGCCGGAAGTTGTCGAAGAGGCCCAAGGCAATCTTGCTGCGCGTCAGGAAGAGGCGGACCAATTGCAGGCTGCAATGGATCGCTTAGCCGAAATCGGGTAAATCAAGCGATGCGCAGCTTTGCCCGCCTTATTGAGTCCCAGATCGCCAAGGCCCGTGCCTCTGGCGTTCTGTCGGGGCTAAAGGGTGAGGGCAAGCCGCTTACCGAGAAAGCGATAGAGACGGGCGAACAAGCCGCCCTCTCAACCGGAATTCGGATCATGGCCGAAGCGGGCGCCGTGCCCGAAGAATTCGCGATCCGCAAAGAACTGGATGCGGCGCGCAAAATCTACACAACACTCAAGACTGAAGAGGCGCGTGCGGAACAGATGGCCAAGATCAGCAGTCTTGAGTTGCGCTACAACATCGCTGTTGAAGCGCGCCGAAAATTCCTGCGCTAACGCGCGGCAAGACAGCGCCCCCCCAGCCCCGCAATGCGCGCGTTATTTGAACACTGCAGGACGTTTCGCAAAGCTTGCAGCGATAACCTCCATTTGATGTGGCTTGCCAAGCAGATCAACCTGCTCACGCGATTCAGCGTCCAGCACTGTCTTTGCATCTTCCGTTTCGGCCACTGCGATCAGCCGCTTAGCGGCGCGGATTGCAGACGGGCTTTTGCCTGCAATTGTCTCGGCCAGAGTCTGGGCCGCAGTAAGCGGATCATCGGCAAGCTCCGTGACCAGCCCCCAGCGTTCGGCTTGCTCGGCGCCGATGGGTGCTGCCGTATAGGTTAGTTTGCGCAGCACATCCGTCCGCACCAGTTTCGGCAACAACACCATACCGCCCATATCAGGGACGATGCCCCATTTCATTTCCATAACGGCAAATTGTGCATCCGGTGATGCAATGCGAATGTCGGCGCCCAGCGCAATTTGAAGGCCCGCGCCAAAGCACACACCATGCACCGCAGCAATGACGGGAATATCCATCCGCGACCAGATCATCGCGACTTCCTGCCATTGGTTCGTAGTGCCGTTTCCATGCGTGCGCGGCATCAGCAGGTCAGCCGGGTCTTTGCCAATCATACCGGACAGACCGGAAATATCGATCCCCGCGCAAAATGCCTTACCCTCACCCGACACGATCACCGCACGCGCGTCAGAGGCTGCAACCTCCTCGCCCGCCGCGATGAGGGCTGTGATCATATCCTGATCCACCGCGTTCATTTTATCGGCGCGGGTCAGGCGCACGTGGGCAATGTGGTCTTTGTAGGTGACTGAGACGCGTGACATCGGCTTTCCTCCGCTAAGCTTTGCACATAGCCAAACAGAAGCCCGTCCTACCTGCCACAAAAACGTGGCGGCACTTGGTTACTTCGGGACAAGCCGCTCAACCGCGCGCATCATGCCGAGGCTTTTGTCATAGGCGAGTGTCAGGATGCGGCGCATTTGGGGCTTTGCCACGGAAACTCCGGCGCCGCGCAGGGCACCTGCGGCTGCCGCTGTTCCAATAAAACCACGTCGTGTGAGCTTTGCCATGATCAGCCTCCCGTTTATGCGATCCATTCTCAAATAGATATCGCTTTGCCAGTTTACAAGGCTTGCCCTTCCCTGAGGCCCTGCATTAACTGAGCCCCATGACACATGTTCGCCTCACGCCCCTCGCCCAATCCCTGCCCGCAACGGTGCCCTTCGTCGGGCCAGAAACGCAAGAACGCGCGCGTGGCAAATCATTCGACGCCCGACTGGGTGCAAACGAGAACGTCTTTGGCCCCTCGCCGCTTGCCGTGAAAGCAATGGCCGAGACGCCGCAATGGATGTATGGCGATCCAGAGAGTTATGACCTGCGCACCGCGCTTGCCGTACATCACGGCTGCACGCCGGACAACATCATGGTGGGTGAAGGCATTGACGGGCTGCTGGGCTATCTGGTGCGGCTGGCTGTACAATCCGACGATGCTGTTGTGACGTCGGCGGGCGCATATCCGACCTTCAACTATCATGTGGCCGGATTCGGCGGCACCTTGCATACAGTCCCCTACGTGGATGACCACGAAGATCCCTCCAACCTGTTTGCCAAAGCTGCCGAAGTAGACGCCAAACTGGTCTATCTGGCAAATCCAGACAATCCGATGGGCAGCCACCATCGCGGGGCAGATATCGCCGCAGCGATGGACGCCTTGCCCGCAGGTACTTTGCTTATTCTGGACGAAGCTTATGTGGAATGTGCGCCCGAAGGGACCGCCCTTCCGCTGCCCGCAGATGATCCGCGTGTAGTCCGGATGCGCACCTTCTCAAAAGTCTACGGGCTGGCTGGGGCGCGTGTGGGGTACGCCATTGGACACCCCGATTTGATTGAGGCTTTTCACAAGGTACGCAACCATTTCGGTATGAACCGCGCGGCCCAAGCCGGCGCTTTGGCAGCACTTGCGGATCAGGCATATCTGGAGAAAACCCAACAGCAGATCGCGCAGGCGCGCGCACGGATTGCGCAAATAGCGCAGAACAACGGCCTGACACCACTGCCCTCAGCGGCCAACTTCGTGACGATAGATTGCGGGCGGGACGGCGCCTTTGCCAAGGCCATTCTGGACGGGTTGATTGCACGCGGTATCTTTGTCCGCATGCCCTTTGTTGCGCCGCAAAACCGCTGCATTCGTGTCAGCTGCGGCACGCCTGACATGCTTGACGCATTGGCCGCAGCGCTGCCCGCTGCCATCTCGGACGCAGAAAAAAGCTGACGACGCAGATTTGCGTGCTAGTTTTTGAGGTCTAAGAGAAAGGGCCGCAGATGAGCAACGCAAGAGGCAGTGCACCTAATTTCACCAGCGCATGTGTTGTGATGTTTGGCGTCAACATCGCGTGGATATTTGTGGTGCTCTGGGCCCTTTGGGGGCTGATCGCCGTGGCCGCCACCGGATGGTGCGTCAACCGTGCGATCAGCTATGTCGAGGCAAGGCGAAATTAGACGCCGCTGATAACCTCTGCCGCGGCGTCCAGCGCCCCGCGTCCGTGGGCGATGCCAAGGCTTTTCATGCCTGCTTGCATGCCGCCCAACAATCCCATGATCATCTGGCCGTTCACATGGCCCATGTGCCCCAACCGGAAATATGCATCACGGGCGGGATCGCCCGGCTCGGCCATACCCAGTCCGATGCCCAGCGTCAGGCCCAACTCTTGCTCGACCCAGTCGCGCAGGCGCGTACCATCGTTGCGCCCAAGACGCAGTGAGGTGACTGCCGTACTGCGGCAGGCCGGATCTGTTATATTCAACCGAAGTTCACCACCTTCGGCCCACGCATCGCAAGCCGCCCAGACTGCACGTGCCAGAACCCCATGACGTGCCCAGACCTGATCGATCCCCTCTTCGTGGATCATGTCCAAGGCAACCCGCAGGCCGTAAAGATGGTGCGTCGGTGCCGTGCCGTTGAAATACTGCCAGAATTCCGTAGCTGTGCTGCGCGGTGTCCAGTCCCAGTAGCGGCTGACGCGGGGCATTGCCTCGCGCACTGCCTGCGCCCGATCATTAAAGAAAACAAAGCTGCAACCGGGCGGCACCATCAGCCCCTTTTGACAACCGGTGACCATGACATCCGCGCCCCAACCGTCCATCTCGAAACGGTCACATCCCAGCGAAGCGATACAATCCGCCATCAGAAGCGCCGGATGCCCTGCTGCATCCAATACGCCGCGCAGCCCTTTAATATCATTCAAAACCGAACTTGAGGTGTCCACATGTACCGCCAGCACAGCCTTGATGCGGTGATCTTTGTCATCCGCCAACGCTTGCGCGACCCGCTCCAGATCGATTGGCGAGGATTTGCCAAAATCAATCACCTGCGCATGCGCGCCCAGCCCAGTTGCCACATCGCCCCAGCCATGACCAAACCGGCCTGTCGCAGGAACCAAGACATGATCGCCCGGCGCAACGACATTGCTTAGCGCCGCCTCCCAGGCGGCATGGCCGTTGCCGATATAGATAGCAGCGTGATGCCGCGTGCGGGCCACCCGTTTCAGATCCGCCATCAACCCCGGCATCATATCTACCAGCTCACCTGCATAAATATTGGGCGCAGGGCGATGCATGGCCTGCAAAACGGCATCCGGCATCACTGAGGGGCCCGGAATGGCAAGGTATCCGCGACCATGGGACAGGTTTGGCCGGTGTGTCATGTGTCTTTATCCTGTATATCAGACGGTTAAACCGCCCTGTGGTGGGCCAACCATAGCTTGCGCGCGCGGGCCGTCAATTGCGCCTCTTGCTTGCTCCTTCACCCTGCGACGATTAAGGTTTGCGCTACGCGCAATCGCCCCAAGCCAGAAAGCCGGAATACCCATGAGCAGCGGACAGACCTATACATCAGGCGAACTAATGCGCTGGCTCTGGCGTGACTATCTGCGCCGCCATCTAGGCAAGTTGGGACTGGCTGTCTTTTTCATGGTTATCGAAGGCTCCACCCTTGGCGCGATGGCCAAGCTGATGGAACCAATGTTCGACCGCGTCTTTGTCGCCGGGCAGCAATCGTGGCTTTTGATCGTCGGCTTTGTCTTGATGGGTATTTTTGTGCTGCGCGCGATTTCCGGTGTCGCACAAAAAGTCCTGCTGACACGGATTGCCCAACGCTCTGCCGCGGATATGCGCATTGATCTGCTGGACCGTATGATGCAGCAGGACGGCGCATTTCACCAGACACACCCACCGGGTTTTCTGGTCCAACGCGTGCAATCGGACGTAAACGCAGTTGGCAACGTCTGGCGGGCAATCATCACCGGTGCAGGGCGTGATTTCATTGGCCTTCTGGTCCTGCTCGGCGTCGCAATATCAATTGATCCGGTTTGGGCCCTTCTGGCGTGCATCGGTATTCCGGTGATGGTGCTACCGGCCGCTTTTGCCCAGCGATTTGTCCGCAAACGTGCACGCGAGGCACGCGATCTAGGCGCAAGCCTATCCACCCGTCTGGACGAAGTGTTCCACGGGATTGTCCAGATCAAGCTTAATGCACTCGAAAACTACCAAGCGCGCCAATATCGCGACATCACAAAGCAGTTTGTCTCAACCGAAGTGCGCACGGCCTTTGGCAGTTCCGCCATCCCTGCGATGATCGACATCATCTCCGGCATCGGGTTCATGGCTGTTATTTTATATGGCGGGTCCGAGATCATCTCTGGTGACAAGACCATTGGTGAGTTCATGACGTTCTTCACGGCGATGGGTTTCACGTTCAATCCTTTGCGCCGTTTGGGCGCAATCAGCGGCCAGTGGCAGGTTGCGGCAGCCGCGCTTGAACGGATCAAAGAACTGATGGACGCGCCCCTGCGTCTGACATCGCCCGACGCGCCAAAGGCAGCGCCACGCGTTGACGCCGATATCACGCTAGAAGACGTGACCCTTTCCTTTGGCGATACCGAAGTTTTGCACGGTCTGTCGCTTACGGCTGAGGCAGGGCAAACGACGGCACTCGTCGGGGCATCTGGAGCCGGTAAATCTACGATCTTTAACCTGCTGACTCGTCTGTTGGACCCGACAAACGGTCATGTCCGCATCGGAGGCGTTGCCACGACCGAGATGGCCATTCCTGATCTGCGCACGCTTTTCTCTGTCGTCAGTCAAGAAGCATTGCTGTTTGATGAGACCCTGCGCGAGAATATCGTATTGGGCCGCACCGACGTTAGTGATGAACGGCTCAAGCAAGTCCTTGATGCTGCTTTTGTCTCCGACTTTTTGCCGCAGCTTGAAAACGGTCTTGATACCCATGTAGGGCCGCGCGGTTCTGCGTTGTCGGGCGGCCAACGGCAGCGTGTTGTGATTGCGCGGGCGCTGTTGCGTGACACGCCGGTGCTGCTGCTTGACGAAGCGACCAGCGCGCTGGATGCGCAATCAGAGCAGGTTGTGCAGGACGCATTGGACCGCCTCTCTGAGGGCCGGACCACGCTTGTTATTGCACACCGTCTCAGTACCATTCGCAACGCGGACAAGATCATCGTGATGGACCGTGGCCGGGCTGTCGATCAGGGCACACATGAGGAATTGCTGGCCCGCGGCGGCATTTATGCCGATCTGTACCGGCTCCAATTCAGGGACGGGAAGATGGTGTCAGACCGTCGGCGTGGCATATTGGGCCGCCGTGATGCCCCACTGCCGGAACAGCAACCCAACCTGCTTCAACGCATCGGGCAGCACTTCTTCGGTAATTGAGACCAGCGCTAACGGTTATATGACTGTGATAACTGCTCTGGCGGGGTGCCTGTCACATAGCGCAGCAAGGTCCACAAGTTACGCCCGCCCCGCCGAAGCCATCCTTGCCGCCGGTATTTCGCGGCAGAGGTCACGGCGACAGCATCCAAAGCCACCAACCGGCCCTTGAGCGCGCGCGCCAGAGCTACATCCTCCATAAGCGGTTGGTCTGAAAACCCGCCCACAGCATGATAGAGGTCACGGTGGATCAGAAGCCCCTGATCGCCATAGGGAAGTCCGAATCTGCTCCGCAAATTTGCCCAGCTTGCGACGATTGACGCGGCGATTCCGCTTTGATCAAACGATAGACGGAACCAGCCTGCAGATTGCGGCTCCTCTAGATGTTTGCGCACCGCCTCCGTCCAGCCAGCGCGCAAAACGGTGTCCGCATGAATAAACAATAGCCAGTCGCCACGTGCGGTTGCAGCGCCGCGCCTAAGCTGACCACCACGAGACGCGGGCCCATGCAGTACGTCAGCCCCCCACGCTTGGGAAACAGCTCCGGTGGCGTCTTCAGACCCGCCATCGCTCACGATCAGTTCGCGGATAAGGCCCAGCTCAAGCCCCTCCATCAACGCGCCAAAGCAAGCGCCAAGTGCAGGTTCGGCGTTGAGAGTGGGTACCACTACTGAAATTTGCGCCGGCATGGCGTTCCCCTTAGTCATGCCCCTGTAAAGCGGAGCCTGAATTGTTATATGTAAAACAACACCGAAAGGACACCCCGATGACCGCATCCTCCCGCCGTATCCTGCGCCTGAGTGGCGCAGACACCCACAGTTTCCTGCAGGGGTTGATAACCAATGACATCACTCGCCTTGATGCGGGGCTGGTCTATGCTGCGCTGCTGACTCCGCAAGGCAAATATATCGCGGACTTCTTTCTAAAAGCCGATGGCGATGGCGTTCTTCTGGATGCGGATGCGGAACAAGCCGACATGCTGGCGCAGCGCCTGACGATGTACAAATTGCGTGCCGACGTCACCATTGCCCAAACCGATCTGCACCTCCATCGTGGCACAGGCCCCGCCCCCGCTGACGCGCTGGCAGACCCGCGGCACCCTGATCTGGGTTGGCGCGCCTACCGCGATGCCCCGCAAGAGGATGACGCCACCGATTGGGACGCCCTCTATGTCGCTCATCTGATCCCGCAAAGCGGGGTTGAGTTGACGCCAGACAGTTTCATTCTGGAAATGGGGTTCGAACGGCTGAACGGTGTCGATTTCCGCAAAGGCTGTTACGTGGGTCAGGAAGTGACCGCGCGCATGAAGCACAAGACAGAGCTGCGCAAAGGGCTTGCCAAGGTTCAAATCACCGGCCCCGCCCCCACCGGCACCGACATCACGTCAGAGGGCAAATCAGCAGGTACATTGCTCACACGCGCCGGCGACGAGGCATTGGCTTATTTGCGATTTGACCGCGCCACTGGTGAGATGAAAGCAGATGACGCGACGTTAAAACGCATCCCATAACGAAAAAACGCAGCCCCAGCAGGCTGCGTTTTCAAATTCGAATTATTAGAATCCATCAGGCGCGTTCTACATATTCCATTGTTTCTGTGTTCACGATGATATCCTCATCGGGCCCCACGAAAGGCGGCACAGAGACTTTAACACCATTGTCCAGAATGGCGGGTTTGAAAGAGTTCGCTGCGGTCTGACCTTTTACCACCGGCTCTGTCTCGACGACTTTGCAGGTTACTTTTTGCGGCAACGCGGCATTGATCGCCTCGTCTTCGTGGTATTCGACAACGATCATCATGCCATCCTGCAAGAACGGGCGACGATCCCCCAGCAGATCGGCTGCAAGCTGAACCTGCTCGTATGTGTCTGTATCCATTAGCACAAGCATGCCATCGTCTTCATAAAGAAACTGCTGGTCTTTCTGCTCAAGACGGACACGCTCTACTTTATCGGCGCTACGGAAGCGTTCATTCAGCTTGGAACCGTTGCGCAGGTTCTTCATCTCTACCTGAGCGAAGGCACCGCCTTTTCCTGGTTTGACGTGGTCGACTTTTACTGCCGCCCAAAGACCGCCGTTATGTTCCAGTACGTTTCCTGGACGAATCTCGTTTCCGTTGATTTTGGGCATGTGGCAAAACTCTGACATAAGGTTGATCAAACAATGATCAGCCCTATATCTTGAGTACAATGCACAAGCAAGCAGCCCAGTTTAGGTCAACTAGCATACAAAGACATGCAAATTGAACATATCAGCCATGCACAAACGGGGTATCCGAATCGCTCTTAATCTGTCAGAAGAAGCGAACGCCGAAAATGACAAGAGCAAGAATAAAGGAAGGACGACGAGTTGAAAGATTTCGTTGATGGCACAGCTTTTAATAACGAGCAAGGCAACCGTGCCCGTAAACTTTTTGCAGCCGTAGTACTGGCTGCACTCGATGATGCAATCGCAGACGACAAGAAATATGGCAACGGTCCAGAGCAGATCGCCCGTTGGGCACGTTCACGCGACGGCCGTGAAGTTCTCAGCTGTGCTGGGATCGACCCGAACGAACGTGTTGTAACCGGCCTGATGGATTTTGTGGGCAAAGGCGTACGGACTTCCGTCGCCCTGTCACGCGAAGAATCAGAGCGCCGCAATGCAGCTCAACAGGCCGAAGCCGCATAAGCGACTTACGGAATTTACCTAAAAAAGACGCAGCCTTCGGGCTGCGTTTTTTTTCGTCTGACGGATTGAGCTACGGTTGTCTCTGGCGTTGAATCGCTCTTTTCCTTGGCTACCGTTTGCGCCACTTTGCCCGTGACCACATAAGGGGCAGATAATGGCAAAAGCGATCATGATCCAAGGTACCGGCAGCAATGTCGGGAAATCAATGATTGCCGCAGGTATTCTGCGGGCCGCCCGCGCGCGAGGCCTCAATGTCCGACCATTTAAGCCTCAGAATATGTCAAACAACGCCGCCGTCACCAGCAATGGTGGCGAAATCGGCCGCGCACAAGCGCTACAGGCCCGCGCTTGTGGTGTCGCCCCTCACACCGATATGAACCCGATCTTGCTGAAGCCTCAAACGGCGACAGGTGCACAAGTCATAGTACAGGGACAGGTTGCTGGTCATCAGGAAGCGCGTGATTTCGGGCGCAACAAGCAGACGCTCATGCCAGCAGTTCTGGAGAGCTTTCGGCGACTTGCCAGTGAATGCGATCTTGTCGTGATAGAGGGCGCAGGTTCCCCTGCCGAAACGAACCTGCGTGCAGGCGATATTGCCAATATGGGTTTCGCCCGTGCTGCCGGTATCCCTGTGATCCTCATGGGGGATATCGACCGTGGTGGCGTGATCGCGCAGATCGTAGGGACCCAAGCCGTACTTTCCGCCGAGGATCAAGCACTGATCAAAGGGTTTTGCGTCAACAAGTTTCGTGGCGATCGCAGCTTGTTCGACGCAGGGCGCGACGACATTGCCGCGCGCACAGGCTGGCCCAGCCTTGGGGTACTGCCATGGTTCGAGCAAGCCGCACGTCTGCCTGCCGAAGACGTGATGGATTTGCCGGCACGGGCGCGCTCCGGCGGCGCCGGTCTGGTCGTAGCGGTGCCACAACTGCCGCGGATCGCCAACTTTGACGATCTTGATCCACTAGCCGCCGAGCCTGCTATCGACTTGCGCATGATTACGCCGGGCATGGCGATCCCTGCAGAAACTGATCTGGTGCTACTGGTGGGAAGCAAGTCCACCATTGCCGATCTGGCAGCCTTGCGGGCGTCCGGCTGGGATATAGACATCGCGGCCCACATCCGGCGTGGGGGACATGTGATGGGCCTGTGTGGTGGTTATCAGATGCTCGGGCGCACGATCACCGACGCGGAAGGAATTGAAGGCCCGGCTGGTACTGTCGACGGCCTTGGCCACCTGGACGTCCACACAACACTGGAGCCTGTGAAAAACCTGCTGCTCAGGGATGGGACACATCTGGAGAGCGGCGCACCCCTGACCGGTTACGAGATTCATATGGGCCGGACGGACGGGCCTGATTGCACCCGCCCCTGGCTGCGACTTGGAAACGTGGATGATGGTGCAGCCAGCCGAGACGGACGTGTTATGGGCTGCTATTTGCACGGCATCTTTGCGTCAGACGCTTTTCGTGCTGCCTATCTTGGCGGGCTCGGAGCATCGTCTTCTATTGTTTTTGAAGATCAGGTTGACGAAACCCTTGATGCGCTCGCCGCCCATATCGAGGCATATTTCGATCTCGACGCGCTGCTGGCTGCGGCGGTCGAGATAAAATAGGCCTATTCCATTTCCTGTGCGGTCAAGGCGCGGTGGATTTCACGGCGCACAAGTTTGCGCACGTTGCGTGTGATCCGTTCACCCAAGGCGCCTTGCAGTTCGGATCGGACAATCTCGCTGACCAAATCGCGCAGCGCTTCTTCGTCAATCACCTGATCGTCGCTGCCGAATGCTGCGCCTATTGGCGTATCCTCTAGGGCCTCATCCGCTTCGGGTATGGCATCGATTTCGTCTGCATCAAGCGGTGCTCCATTGGCATCCAAATCGACGTCATCTTCCCACACCATGGCCGAGGTGTCGGCCGCGGCAAGTTCGTCACTCGCTTCGCCATCAGGCTCCCATTCTTGACGGGTTTTTCCAATAGCAGCGCCTAGGGCGGCAATTGTCGCCTTTAGCGGGACGCTCGCTGCCCGCAGGTCGCCGAAATTAATGTTCTGCGTGTCAGGTTCGTCTTGATCAGGCTCGAAGAACGCTTCGTCACCCGTCTCATCATCAGCCTGCACCTCTACATCTGTAGAATCCGGTTGCTTTGGTAAATGATCATTCCAATCGAAATCGTCGCTAAGATGATTTTGGCGATCTTCGATTTCTACAGGCGATGACCCGGCCTCGTCAGAAATGTCAGACTTGGCGCCTGCTGCGGCGCTGTCATCTTCGTCCTTCCAATAGCTTTCATCGCTGTAATCGTCGTCTTCGTGCGGATTATCGTCTGCCTGAGGCTGCGTCTCAAGGGTCTCCTGAACCAATGCATCAAGCGCATCCATCATCTCGTCTGGTTCGGAGTTCTGCGTAGTGGGTTCCGCCGCCACCCCATCATCGACGTCATCAGCCGCCTCATCCGGTTGCATCCAGGTCTCGCGGGCGACCGATCCGAGATCAAGCGGGGCTGCCTTCTGCTCCGTGGCTTCTGCGACGCGCAAGGCAGGGGTTAGAACCAAACGCTCCGCTGCGGGTTCCGCTTCTCGCTCGGCTGGGGCCGGAGTTGCCAATTCGCGTGGCGCGCTTGAAAGCCCCGCGAGCGGACGCTTGTCTTCTGATACCAACCGGCGGATCGAAGACAAGACATCTTCAACCTCTTCGTTTGTTACGGGCTTTGACATTTTTCACCACTCTCTACTCAGTCGCAAAGATAGCGCGCAGATCAGATTCTCACAATGGTCGGAAAATCGTTAATAATTATAAAACTAGCCTGTTGCCTTCACGCAGTCCTTGACCGCGGATGGACTAAGGGCCGCCCTTTCCAGAGCGGCCCCATGTAGATCATCAACCCGGCGCTGCTTCAGTCTTTTTGCAACCGCTTAAGAACCCGGTCCAGTTGTGCGCCCTGCTTAGACTTCGAAGTGGGGCTATTTTTGACCAAATTATAATATTCGTTCACATCATATTGCTGGATCGGCAAACGCAAGTCGGTGGCTGTCAACCGCCCCGTGGCTGCCAGTACACCGTAGGCGGCGTTGTACAGCTGGGACTGGGCAGAGATACGCGCAGCTTCGGCATCAAGCAGGGATTGCTCAGCGTCAAGCACGTCCAATGTTGTCCGTGCGCCAAGGGTCGCTTCTTCGCGCACCCCTTGGAAAGCAATGCGCGCGGCGCGAATTTGACGGTCAGATGCCGCAAGCGAAGCCCGAGCGGAGCTAAGTTGTGCATAGGCGATGCCGACGTTTTGCTGAACATCACGGCGGACGATGTGCAGATTGCCACGCTGGGCGTCGCGTTGCGCCTGTGCAGCGCGCACTGCGGATGAACGTGCGCCGCCTTGATAAAGCGTACCACCGGCGTTGATACCAACACTGGCACCTGTGCTAAAGTTACTACTGTCCAGATTTTCACTGAGCGAGAGCGCGCCTTGTGCCACCACAGTCGGGCGCTTCGCGGCTTCGGCCCGCTTCACAGACAGGTCCGCTGCTGCGACACTGTGCTGAACAGATCGCAGGCTTGGGTGCAAACGCACGGCAAGCCCCTTCGCCGCATTGATGTCACCGCTAAGTGTGGGCAAATTCGGCGGCGGCGACAGGCGACCGGGCTTGCGACCGATCACATTGCGATATTCTTCGATCGCGATGGCAAGGTTACCCTGAGCCGTGGCAAGGCCACTGCGGGCCTGCGCCAACTGCGCCTCAGCCAAAGCAACGTCTGTGCGGGTGACTTCTCCGACTTCGAAACGGTTCTGGGCAGCACGCAATTCCTGTGTCAGGACGCGCATGTTGTTCTGGCGGAGCTGCACAAATTCATTGGCTTCGATTACGCCCATGTAGGCCTGCACACCGCGCAGCAGAACCTGCTGTTCAATCGAAATCAACGTCTGGCGCGTTGCCAAAACTGTTTCTTTCGCCACTTCGATACCCAGCGATGTCGCACCGCCATCATACAGCAATAGCTCTGCGATCAGCTGGCCATTGGCAACGAGGCTATCAACATCCTGCGCCCCAAACGTGGTGGAGTTTTGTGCCCGCCCCAAGGTTTGCGTGATACTGGCCGTCCAGCGCAGCACAGGTTCCAATGCGGCGCCTGCTGCAGCCACGTCTTCATCTGCTGCCCGCAGCAATGCGCGGTTCTGTTCCAACAATCCCGAATTTGTGTAGGCGCTGACAAGCGCGTCGGCCAATGTATCAGCCCGCGTAGCTCCCCCAAGTGACACAAGAACCACCGCAGCAAAGCCGCTGATCCTTACAGCCTTTCCGGCAGTATGCCTGATCTTGCTCAATACCATCTTATTGCCTCCGATCACGGCGCAAATCGCGCAGATCTATGTTTGTTATTTTTGTCACACCGCTTCGCGGCATGAAGACATTCACAGGGTGAACGACATTTCTTTTTCAAAGCCCGGCAAAACGGGCGCACTTGCATTGAACGCCAAACGCCAGCTGATCTTACCGCCGCGCTTATAACCGATACGGGCCTCACCAAATGCGTTCTGCATAAAAAGCGCCGCAATCCGGCCACCTTCCTTGAGCTGGTCCGTGATCGCAGTCGGCACGTCCGAAACGCCGCCTTCCAAAACGATCACATCGTAGGGGCCGTGCTGCGGCGCGCCATCAACCAACAGACCTTGATGCACCACCGCGTTATCCGCACCAGCCGCCATCAGAGCGTCCTGCGCTTCACGCGCCATGTCTTCATCCTGTTCCACTGCAACAACTGCCTGCGCCATCCGCGCAATTACAGCTGTTGAATAGCCCAGGTTACAGCCCACGTTGAGAACCAGTTCGTCACTTTCTATTGCCAGCGCATCAAGCATTTTTGCCAAACTGCGCGGCTCAAGCAGTGCACGCCCCTGCCCCAGATCAATGTTTTCCCCGACATAGGCAGCTTCACGCTGCGCCGCCGGCACGAAATCTTCGCGCGCAACATGAAGCATTGCCTCAATAATCGGGAATTTAGTCACATCCGAAGGGCGCACCTGAGTATCGACCATCATCGTGCGTCTTTTAGAGAAATCAGTCATGGGGGAATGCTCGTTTTTTGCAGAATCCTGTTCGGGTTAATGTGCCACAACCCGCAGCTGGCAGCAACGCCACATACCGGGTCGCGTAAGCCAACTATACGCTAAAACGCACAGAATCACAACGCAACCTGTTGCGGAAACTATGTTTTGATCAAAAGTTGCAAAGCACGCTATTGAAGCTAATCATTCTTGAAAGGCGGATTAAAGAAATTTGCGGCCTGATTCACAGCTTGCGCCCTGAAGTATGAGCCAACAAAAACCAGTAGCGCGGCTCGCTCTGAAAAGCCATCAGCGACAATCATAGAGGCCAGATCAAACAGACGATAACAAAGCCAAGCCGAAAATAACGAACAACTTTTACGCTGCCTGCCAGCCGCACGCCCTACTGTCGAAGCCAAGAAAGTTTCACGCAAAGCAAGAACTCGATTTTACCCCCTTGCAGCTTCGGCTGGGAAACCCTAATAAACGCAAGGCTTCGGCGAGTTGGCGGAGTGGTTACGCAGCGGATTGCAAATCCGTGTACAGGAGTTCGATTCTCCTACTCGCCTCCATTTACTTTCAATGACTTAGCGGATCGAATGATCCAGCACGTTTGAAAGTCTAAACAAACGTCTAAACATTCTGTTTTTGTTCCGTTCTCTTTTGCTGTGCTTGAATGGCTCACATCTTCTGCCGAACTTTTTTGGTATAGTGCAGAACCATCGCAGGGCTTTGCCCCGTCACAGCCGCGATGAGATCATCACTGCACCCCGCTTCGAGAAGCTCGCAAGCCGCGTTATAGCGCCAACTGTGAACATCGAAGTCCAACGCCCCAACCTGTTCCCTGATCTTACGGACCGCCTGCGAGGCACCGCGATAACACCAGCGGTTTGTACCGCGCTCGTTTGTCAGGATGAAAACCGAATGACGGCTTGCGGCATCAAGTGCGGCGTTGAGTTCAGGAAGGATCGGAACCCACAGCTCTTTGCCCGTCTTGTTCTGACGAATGGCAAATGCCCCGTCTTGAATATCAGACCAGCGCATTTCCAGAACGTCCCCGATCCTCTGCCCTGTGCCAAGGCAAAGCTCCATAACGAGCCTTTCCCGTGAGCCAAGCAGACAAGAGTCCCGGTAAGCGTCTAGCATATCGCGTGGCCAAGGCTCACGCGCAACTTTCTCAGTCTTAATCTCTGGTATACCTTTGACAGGGTTTGCTTCGCGCCACCCCAGATCGACACAATGCTCCATGAGGACCGGAAGATCACGCAGAGATTAATTGGCGAAGTACGCCTTCTCGGCGTTAGCATCGCGAAGCTTGATAACGTCTTTCCGCTTCATGCTGCATGGGTTTGCATCCGCCATAATCGACAGAAAGAAATCTAGGTACTTGTCCTAATCAAAGGCGGTTCGAGGCTCTAGTCGCTTGTAACTGTGGGAGCTGCGATAATCCTTGACCAACGCGCCGAAATTACGGGCATTGACCTGCTTGGGCGGAGCCTCATCGTTTAAGATATCCGCGTATTCCTGCCAGAATTCTGCTGTTTGAAACTCATCCTGAAATTTGCGCGAGGGCCATCCCCGCCCCTGAAAATCCAGCCCGTTTCTCTGCCTATACACATGCTTTGGAAGCTCACGTTTTATGATAGCGCATATCAGTCCTCTCGAACTCGTCAGCCGTTGGTCCAACAGATAGCACCAGTTCGATTTTCCTGCCCTCAATTGTGACACGACTGACCGTTCTAACTGCTTTCTCGAACGAGCTGAGCAAGCTCAACGCACGTTGTTCAACCGATGACCCCGCCATATTTCTTTCCTCACTATCGGTTCGAGCAAAGACAACCACATGGAATCTAGCAACAGAAAAATCTCAGGAATCACCACTAGATGCAGATAAGCTTTGTAATAATTCGTTACTATGAATCAGCGGCGCGAGCTAACGCCGAACCGATTAGCACAATCAATCCCCATGTCTAAAAGGCCGGATTGCGCCCACATCGATGACAAGAGACTAACCTTACCCAAAGACTCACAGCCCCGCGCAAAATTTTGGCCACCTTGGTCAGGGGGCACCACTAAGAGGATATACCATCAGAGTAGTAGATATCTGCCCGCCTTTCGCCCTCTCCGATACTTACGTCTCCGAGGGCGAAAGGCTTATGTTGTGTGCCGGTTACGGCATTGGATTGAGGTCAGCGCTTCGTGCCCCCCCCCCAGAAAACGACCCTAAGAGCAGCTTGCGTCCGCAGCACCCAGCGGTCAGGAAAGCACCGAGCCGCTCGTTCTAAACGCACCTCCGCGCCGCTGCGGGCGCCTTGGCTCCGAAAACCACGACTAATCATCGGACAGTAGGAAGTGAACAACTTGATCTTGATGCTTTAATGGGCGGAAACCGGACCTTCGCTGCAGTTGCGTGGTGTGGGTTCACCGTATGAGAAAGCAGACGTTCTGCAGCACGTTGCACCTTCAACCGCAGCGAACGGCAGCAAAGAGCCCCTTTTGACCAATGCTGCAACGAGCACGAATGTCCGCAATTGGGCCGCGCCAGTTTAGTCGCGTGATTTGCTTTGTGCTGACGATCAGCGTCGTCTCGAATCCAAACCCTTTCGGAACTTTTGGCCAAACAATTTAAGGAAATCGCATGGTATCGACTATTCAGCCCGAAGCAGTTTCTTCGAGAACCTTTCGCGCAATCCGAAAGCACTCAAGCGCTTGCGGGACGCCGCAATAGATACCGATGACGTGGATGATCGCCCGGATTTCTTCCTTTGAGACGCCATTGTTCAGTGCCCCTTTGCAATGGGTTTCCCATTCGGCCATTTTCCCAAGCGCACCGATCATAGACAAGTTCATCATTGAGCGCGTTTTGGCGTCGATCACGTCGTCACCCCAACCAAAACCCCAACACCAAGCCGTCATCGCTTCTTGAAATGGCCGCGTAAAGTCATCCGCCGCGGCGAGATTCTTTTCGACGTATTCCGCGCCAAGAGTTGCCTTGCGTTGCTCTAACCCCTTGAGGAACAAGTCCTCATCAAAAGTGCTCATGTTTTATCCTTTAAGTTTGATTGCGACGTTCTTGGTCTGAACGTAATTCCAAAGCGCTTCGCGGCCCTTTTCACGGCCATAGCCGGATTTCCCGTAGCCGCCAAAGGGCGTCTCGACGCCGCCAGCATACCATTCGTTGACAAAAATCTGACCCGCGCGAAGCTGACGGGCGGCTTGGGTCGCGCGGTTTAGATCACTGGTAAACACCCCACCGACGAGGCCATAGGGCGTCCCATTGGCTATCTCGATTGCCTGCGCGTCTGTATTGAATTTCAGCACAGACAGGACGGGGCCAAAGACCTCATCATTCGCGATGTTCATATCAGGGGTGACGTCGGTCAGGACAGTAGGTTCGAGGAACGCACCGGGGATGTTCATCTTGTGCCCACCAGCAGCGATCTGTGCACCTTCCCTGACAGCCGCTGTGATCATGCCAACCGCACGGTCACGCTGCACATCGGACACCATCGCGCCCATTGTCGGGCCAAATTTAGGCTGCTCGATGCCGGGACTGACCTTGAGGGATTTGGCGACACCGACAATCCGCTCAACCAGTTCATCGTGAATGCTGTCGTGGACAATCACCCGCGACATGGCCGAGCAGACTTGCCCGGCGTTGAAATAAATGCCCCACCGAACGTCATTTTCAAACGCTGCTAGATCCGCGTCGTCATGCACAATGGCAGCAGATTTTCCGCCAAGCTCCAAAACACATGGCACAACGTTCTTGGCGGCGGCCGACGCGATTGCGATGCCTGTTTGCACCGATCCTGTGAACACTATCTGGTTCAAGTGAGGATGCGCGGACAGGGCGGCACCCGCCTCATGTCCCAAACCGCACAAGATATTCACAGCGCCTTTCGGCAGTCCCACGGCCTCGGCCGCATAAGCGAACCATGCGTTTGTTAGCGGGGTCAATTCGGGTGTTTTGATCACGACCGTGTTGCCTGTCGCAAGAGCTGCGGACAGAGATCGCGCTGTCATCTCAAGCGGGTAGTTCCACGGAATGATTTGGGCCGACACGCCAAAAGGTTCATAGGTGGTAAAGTCAAAATAGCCTGCGCCTAATGGGATTGAACGCCCTTCGACCGTCTCGGCCTGATTGCCGTAATATTCGAAATAGCGTGCAGCACCCTCAACTTCTATCCGGCTTTCCCACAGCGGTTTGCCTTGTTCAAGCGTCAGAACTGGTGCGATCTCGTCGATGTTTTCGAGCAGGAAGCGCCCCATGGCTTGGACCATGCGACCCCGTTCGACTGGGCGTAGATCGGACAGCGCGCCCGACAGGTGAACGCGCCGCGCGGCCAGGACGGCGCGGTCAACGTCTGCCGCGTTGGCCAGTGCGTGCTGTGCCAGCTTTTCACCCGTGCCAGGATTGATCACATCAATGCGGCCCGCGCCGCCATCAACCCAATCGCCGTCGATGTAGTTTTGCCAATAGTCTTTCATCGCCGCAAATCCTTGTGTTTTTTTGCTCGCTTTGGGCCGTTTAGGTTTGCTGGTCGCGGTCAATGGCCTCCCGCATCCAGCGCTGCAGATGCATTACGGGATGCTCTGAATTAACGCCGCCTTTGGGGTCCACGACCAAAGGTCCGGGCCGGTAACCGCGCGATCCGAGCCCACGTTGCACGGATTCCACCAGATGAATGTCTTCTTCCACCGTTGTTGCACGGTCTTGCTGGGCGAGCTTACGCACGGCCTCGTTGTCTTCGCCGTCCAAGGAATACCATCCCCGCCACAAGATCACTTGCGTCGCACTGATGGCGCGCCAGTGATAGGTGTTCAGCACATTACCCGGATAGACCTGAAAGCTGAACATGGGCCACAGGAACCAGCTGGAATATTCATCAAAATGCTTAAAGCCCGACTGAATGTCGTAGGTCATGCGATCAAGGCTTTGGCATTCGGTTGTGTGACGCAGACACTGGCCTTGAGGTTGGATGTCGTAGGTCTCGGGCTTCACGACGCCGCTCGCAAACGTCGGGTGGTTCAATGTGCAGTGGTAGCATTCGGAATAATTCTCGACCGAGACTTTCCAGTTGCAGTTCTCTGGAATTTCCACCCATTCCAGCGGTTTGAGGTCGGCCCAGTTGGGCACCCATTCTTCCAACTCGGCGCGTGCGCGTGGGAACCAGTCTTCCATCGGTTTTGCATCTGGATCAAGATTGACAAAAACGAAGCCAAGAAACTCTTCGACGCGCACTTCATTCAGGCAAACAGTGGATTTGTCGAACCCGTCGACCGCCTTGATATTCGGACCAGCTCGCAATTCGCCCGTCAGTTCATAGGTCCACGCGTGGTAGGGGCACACGACGACGCGGGTCGTGCCTGATCCACTGACAAGTTGATGCGCGCGGTGCTGACAGACATTGTAGAACACCCGTATTTTGTCATCACGTCCACGGATCGCAAACAGGCTTTCGCCAGCGATCTCAAATGTTGTGTAGCACCCTGTTTCGGCAAGTTCTGATCTGTGGCAGCCAAACTGCCATGTGCGGGCCAGAAGGCCTGCGCGTTCGATTTCAAAAACCTGAGGATCAATGTAGTAACGCGCGTCGAGTGATTTTATCGGGTCAGTCATTCAAACCCTCGTCGTAAAGGCCAAGGCTGTGGCGTCTTTCATGAAACTTCTCGACCCGCGCCGCCATCTCATCGCTGGAAACCGCTATTACAAATGACAGAAGCGTTTCTAAGACTGCGATGGTGCTGACGGATGACGGGAAGAACTGTGGTGTTTCAGCTGATACGACAAATCCATGGTCGGCATTGCGAATAATCGGGCTGGCGGGGCTGTCTGAAATGCCAATCACCGTGATCCCCTGTTCATTGGCGACACGCACTGCTTCGACCACTTCACGGCGGTAAGGCTTGCAGGTGATAGCGATCAAAACATCACGTTTATCGGCCCATGCAAGATCATCGATGGGAGTCGATCCCGCACGTGGAATTGCATGAAACTGGGTCATGCCCGTGGAGGCGAGATAGGTGAAATTGCGGGCGTTGGAATTGTTCACCCCGACACCCAGCGTGTAGACATTTCGCGAGGCCCAAATTGCTTCGGCGGCGGCAACCAGATCCTCGACGGAAATGCCTGCAAAGCTGTCTTCGATATTGCTCAATGCGCCTTGGACCATATCCGCATAGATGCCGCCCAGATCACCTGACTTGCGTATGTCTTGCAGCCAGCGCACCCGATCAGGGAAATTGGCATCACCGCGCCGGATTGCATCACGAAACGGCTGGCGGAAATCCTCATAGCCTTCAAACCCGACTTGGCGCGCCATGCGCACGACAGTGTTTGGCTTAACGTTTGCGGCTTGCGCGATTTCACGGACCGTAGAAACCCCTACATCACGCGGGTTTTCTAGCACATAAGTTGCGGCCTTTCGGGCCTCTGGTGTGAGGTCCGAAAGTTCGTCTGCGAGGCGTCCTAGAATCTCGGATGATACGTTTGTACTATTCATGATTGACGATGGTATATTTGTCCGATTAGCCTGTCGAGAGAAAAAGTGACTCGAAAGGATTGCCCTTTGCGCATCTTCTACCTTGCTGCCGCAATCGTCGGCACGGTCCTGCCATGGGCCAGCTTTTTGCCATTCCTGCTGGACAACGGCATCTGGCCCGGAACGATTCTGACCGCGCTCTACGTGAACGGAGCGACTGCCGGCCTTTCCACTGACTTTTTCCTGACCTGCGGTGTGTTTTGGGTTTTCGTGATCCGGGATGCGACCAGACTGGGCCTACGCGGTTGGTGGTTCACCCTCCCCGCAGCGCCTCTTATCGGCCTGTCGATGGCCGTCCCTACTTATCTGTTCATCCGCGAAGGTACCTCTTATGATAGCTGACTTTCCCACAACCGCACGCGTCGTCATTGTTGGCGGCGGCGTCATGGGCTGCGGCCTTGCCTACCACCTTGCTCATGAAGGCTGGGACGATGTTGTGCTGCTTGAAAAGGCAGAACTGACCAGCGGCAGCACATGGCACGCGGCGGGCCAGATCACCCATTCGACCAGTTCATTCGGGTTGGGCAAATGTGTGGACTACAACATCGGGCTGTATTCTGGTGGGCTCGAGGCCGAGACGGGCCAGCCCGTCACGTGGCATGGCTGCGGATCATTCCGTCTTGCCTATACCGAGGATGAGATGGATTGGCTGCGCCATACCCTGTCTGTGGGGCGCTCATTAGGCTTCAACATTGAACTGGTCGGGCCGGAAAAGGTCGCGGAACTGCATCCGTTCTATAATCTCGAAGGCGTGATAGGGGCGCTTTATACACCCGATGACGGTCACGTTGACCCATCGAACGTCACGATGGCCATGGCAGCGGGCGCACGTCAAAAGGGCGCGCGTATCGTGCGCCATTGCCGCGCGACGAACATCACCCAAGCGGCGAATGGCGAGTGGATTGTCGAGACCGAGAAGGGAACGATCACCTGCGAGCATGTCGTCAATGCGGGCGGCACATATGCCCGCCAGATGGGTGAGTGGTCGGGCCTGCAATTGCCGATGACGTCAATGACCCACCACTATTTTGTCACTGAAAACGTACCGGAGTTTGAGAGCCTTGACCGCGAACTCCCCGTCATTCGAGACGACAAAAAGGTGTCAGGCTACATCAGGATGGAGCAAAAAAGGGGGCTGATTGGAATCTATGAAAAGGCCGATCCAAATTCTGTTTGGCACGACGAATGTCCGTGGGATTATGAGAATTGGCTGTTCGATGCTGACTATGATCGCGTCATGCCGTGGCTTGAGGAAAGCCTGAATCGCATGCCAATTTTCGCGGAGCTTGGCATCACGCGCGAAGTGCACGGCGCGATCTCGCATCCGCCCGATGGCAATCCGTTGATTGGCCCCGCACCCGGCGTGCAGAATTATTGGTGCTGTTGCGGTACGCAGATCGGCATCGGTTGGGGGCCGGGGCTGACGCGCGAATTGGCACGTTGGATGGTGCACGGCGCGGCTGATATCTCGATGCGCGACTATGACCCGCGCCGCTTTGGCAGCTATGCAAACAAAGAATGGCAGGTCGTCAAAGCTGAAGAAGACTACTGTCTGCGCCACGAAATTCCGTTCCCGCATTTCAACCGTCTCGCGGGCCGCCCGATTAAGCCGTCACCGCTGTATGAATTGCTGAATGCCAAAGGCGCAGTTCACGAAGAAGTCTATGGGTTTGAGCGCCCCCGCTGGTTTGCCCGCGACGGCGTGGCGCAAGAAGACCACTATTCATTCCGGCGCAACGCGGTCCACGACATGGTCGGTGCCGAAGTCAAAGCCGTGCGCGAAGCGGTTGGTATTATGGACGTGACCGCCTTTACCAAAGTGTTGGTCAGTGGCTCAGGCGCACACGATCTGCTGGACCGTTTGACGGCGAACAAGATGCCGCAAAAGGTGGGGTCGATCACGCTGACCCATATGCTGAACCGTCGTGGGCGGATCGAGTTGGAAACCACTGTCGTTAAGATGGGTGAGGATAGCTATTACCTTGTCTGTGCTGCATTCTTTGAACAACGTCTGCTGGACCATCTCAACCACAACCAACGTGATGAAAACGTGAAAATCACGGCGCTTTCATCGGATTGGGCGGCCCTGTCGCTGAATGGCCCAAAGGCACGCGATGTATTGGCGGCGTGCACGGATACCCCACTTGATAACGCATCTTTCCGCTGGCTTTCGGCGCAGGAAATCACAATTTCCGGTCACAAGATCTGGACATTCCGGATGTCTTACGCGGGGGAGTTGGGCTGGGAATTCCATATGCCATTTGCTGCTTGTCTGGACGTCTACACCGCACTCTGGGCGGCAGGCGAAGCGCACGGGATTGCAAACTACGGATCATTTGCGATGAACGTCATGCGGATGGAGAAGGGCTTCAAAGGTGCGGGCGAACTTACCAACGAAGTCACCTTACCAGAGGCAGACGTGATGCGGTTTGTGCGTACCGACAAGGCGTATCTGGGCAAGGAGCAGACACTTGCAAATGCGGATGATCTACCGTGGATTTGTGCCTATTTGGAAATCGAACCCGACGGCGTTGAGGATGGCCATGGCGGCGAGGCCGTGCTGTTGGAGGGTGCAGTTGTGGGATCGACCGCATCGGTGGCCTATGGGCATACAGTCGGCAAAATTCTGGCTTTCGCATATATCAAGCCACATGCCGCCACGCCGGGAACATCCCTAAAGGTGGTCATCGCAGGCGAGCCCCGCGCCGCCAAAGTACTTGGTGAGGCCGCATATGATCCACAAAGCCTTTTGCCTCGTGTCGATATCAAAGCGTAGGAACAGCAATGACGTTACCCAACAAAATGCGCGCGATGGTCACGATGGGACATGGCAATCTGGACCAGATGGTGTTGCACGAAAACTGGCCGCGACCCGTCCCCGCCGCAGACGAGGTGTTGATCCAGGTTCTTGCTTGCGGCCTTAACAATACTGACGTCAACACCCGCTCGGGCTGGTATTCCAAGGCTGTTTCTGAGGCCACTACTGGTGGCGCGTTTAATGAAGTCTCTGACGAGGACCCGACTTGGGGCGGCGCGCCGATCACCTTTCCGCGCATCCAAGGTGCGGATGTCTGCGGCGAGATCGTGGCAGTTGGCGCGCAAGTCGCCCCAACGCGCATCGGAGACCGGATCATAACGGACAACTGGCTGCGTGATGCCGACGATCCTTCGGACAAGAACAAGACGGGCTACTTCGGATCAGAACGTGATGGTGGTTTTGCGGAATTCACGACGATCCCGTCGCGCAATGCGATCGCCATTCAGTCCGATTTTTCAGACGCTGAACTGGCAACCTTCTCATGTTCTTATTCAACCGCTGAAGGCATGCTGACCCGCGCCAATGTTACAAAGGCCGATACGGTGCTGGTGCCAGGCGCATCCGGCGGTGTTGGCGGGGCTTTGGTGCAACTGGCGAAACGGCGCGGTGCACGTGTGATCGCACTCGCATCCGAGGCAAAGCACACTGATGTCACGGCCCTTGGGGCGGATGTTGTCTTATCTCGTGCGCCAGACAACCTTCGCACCGCGTTGGGTACAGAAAAAATCACTGTGGTCGCGGATGTCGTGGGCGGACCTTACTGGTCAACATTGATTGATATTCTTGAGCGGGGTGGGCGCTATACGTGCTCCGGTGCGATTGCTGGTCCAATGGTCGATCTTGATTTGCGCACGTTCTATTTGCGCGACCTTACCTTTACGGGTTCCACCGTGATTGACCCCGAAGTAACCGCAAATCTTGTAGGCTATATCGAAGCCAAAGAGATAAAGCCGTCCCTTGCAGCCACTTACCCGCTGGCTGAACTGCGAGAAGCCCAAGCAGCCTTCATTGCCAAGCAACACACCGGAAACATTGTGGTGACTCCGTGAAAATATCTCGTATCACCGTCTACCAAATCGATCTACCGCTCGAGCATCCTTACTGGCTGTCCGGTGGGCGGTTAAAGTTCGAAGTCCTCGACGCGACGCTGGTTAAAATCGAGACGGATGAAGGGCTTGTTGGTTGGGGCGAAGGCACACCTTGGGGCCACACCTATGTGCCTGCCCATGGACCAGGGATCCGCGCGGGTATTGAGACGATGGCCCCTTTTATCCTTGGTCTGGATCCGCGCCGTGTATTGGATGTCGAACGTGCGATGGACCTCGCTTTGCCGGGTCATCTTTATGCGAAATCACCAATTGATATGGCGTGTTGGGATATTGCAGCGCAGGCCGCTGGCGTCCCTATTGCCGATCTGATGGGGGGCGGGTCACGGACACCGCGCCCGATTGCATCTTCTGTTGGGGCAAAGACGGTCGATGAAACCCGCGCTGTGATGGACCGTTACAGGCAACGTGGCTATGTCGCCCATTCCGTCAAGATCGGTGGCGATGTGGAGCGCGATATTGCACGCGTCCGCGATGTCGAGAGCATCCGACTGTCCGGCGAAATCGTGCTCTATGACGTCAATCGTGGCTGGACGCGACAACAGGCGCTACGGGTGATGCACGCGACCGAAGATTTGCACGTTATGTTCGAACAACCTTGCGAAACGCTGGATGATATAGCAGCGATCAGCGGCAAACATGCAGCACCCGTTTCAGTCGACGAGGCGCTTGTGACGTTGCAAGACGCAGCACGCATCGCGCGGGATGGCTGCGCCGAGGTGTTCGGCATCAAACTAAACCGCGTCGGCGGCCTGACCAAAGCCGCACGCATGCGCGACATCGCTTTGGCGCATGGAATTGATATGTTTGTAATGGCCACGGGCGGTTCCGTTCTGGCCGACACCGAGGCTTTGCATCTGGCGGCCACAATCCCCGACGCAAACTGCCACGCCGTCTGGGCCTGCCAAGATATGCTGACGGTCGATATCGCAGGGGGGCGCGGTCCACGCAACATTGACGGACACCTCCATCTGCCTGAAGCACCCGGCCTTGGGGTTCATCCTGACGAAGAAATGCTTGGTGAAGGAGTAGCGCATTATGGATAGATTGCACACGCAAGCGGAGTGGATCGAACGCGCTCGCAAAGTCTTGCCCGCTGGGGGCTTTGGGAATTTTGATCCAAACATCATCATTGCGCGCGGCAATGGTAGCCGTGTCTGGGATGAAGATGGCCGTGAATATGTAGACTATCTGATCGGTTCTGGTCCGATGCTCTTGGGGCATGGGTATCCAGAAGTGATGGAAGCCGTGTTGGAGCAACTGCCGAAGGGCATGACGTTTTTTGCCAACAACGCGAAAGGCATCGAGTTGGCAGAAGCCATAGTTGACGCGGTGCCCTGCTGTGAGCAGGTCCGGTTTGTCGCCTCGGGGGGCGAGGCAGATATGTATGCTATGCGCCTTGCCCGTGCCTACACAGGGCGTGACAAAATCCTGAAATTTGAGGGCGGATATCACGGCATGAGTGCCGAAGCACAGATGAGCCTTGCGCCCACGATGCTAACGAATTTTCCGCAAGCCGTGCCTGATAGCGCAGGCATCCCTCAAAGCGTGGCAGACCAAATGCTGATCGCGCCCTTCAATGACCTTGAGGCCGTCGCAGCCTTGATGAGCGAACACTCAGACATTGCGGCGATCATCGTTGAACCGCTGCAAAGGATCATTCCTGCGATGCCCGGTTTTCTGCAAGGGCTTCGCGATCTGTGCGACAAACATTCCGTACTTTTGATTTTTGACGAAATCGTCACAGGATTTCGCCTCGCCTATGGTGGCGCGCAGGAGAAATACGGCGTGATTCCTGACATCTGCACGCTTGGAAAAATCATCGGCGGCGGGTTCCCTTTGGCCGCACTTGGTGGCAGGGCGGAGGTAATGCAGCACTTTAACAAAGACGCTATTGGCGCTGATAAATGGCTCATGCAGCTTGGCACGCTTTCGGGCAACCCGATCGCCGCAGCAGCAGGGCTTAAGACGATGGAAGTCCTCAAACGCGAAGGTGCCTATGACACGCTACGCAAGAACGGTGTGGCCCTGCAAACCATGCAGTCTAAAGCGCTAACCGATGCTGGGATCGCGCACCGCATCTGCGGAGATGAAACCTTGTTCGATCTCTTTTTCACAGACAATCCTTGTCGCGATTACCGAACCGCCCGTCACGATAATCCAAGAATGAATGTAGTGTTCAACGATGCACTTCGGGCAAATGGGGTGTTTAAATCGCCTGGGAAAATGTATCCTTCGCTGGCGCTTACAAAAGAGGATCTGGCACTGACGGACCGTGCAGTGGCTCAAGCAGTTTTGACCTTGAAATCATGGCTATCGAGTTGAGTTTGATAACTGCAGCCGTAGAAACACGCCCAGTGATTACGGCAATCAAATGCAGAACTGGACATTGGTGCAGATGCGGCGAATGTCGGGAAAGTCCCGCACAGCAGCCATCTGCTCCCCAATTTTGCGCTGCGACGCGGAGAATGTCTTCTTCGAGCGCTCAATACCTTATGCTGAGTAGTGCGCGAGTGTCGGCAATGGCGAGCCCCACCCGCAATCAAGCAACGTTTCGCTTTCGCCATATAACCGAAGGAAGTCCACCTTTACACCAGACTAATCGGCAGTCTGCGCTTCGATTATCGCAATAACACTCGCAACTTTCGCGGCATTGGCGGCGTCTGCATGGGGGGACGCAAATTGCCCGCTGTCGTTATCAAAATACCTGCCCGAAGCGCTTTTGAACCCTTCTGACAGTGCTGCGCGCGTCAGGATGTCGACCCCGATATTCAGATCATTACCCGATGTTCCAAAACCCTCCCGCACCATTTTGGTGGCGAGGAGAGAGCCAGGATTGATGGCGACCGAGACCGGACCATCGGGGTGTTTCGATGCAAAATCCTGACTCCACATCGTCAGGGCCAACTTGCTTTGCGCGTAGGCCTCCATGTCTTGCAGCTGCCGTTTGCCTTTCATGGCATCAACATCGACCGGCGCTTGTGCAGCAGAGGACAGATGCACCAAGCGGCCGTCTTTAGGCACGATGGGCAGCAGAAGGGTCGACAGAAGAGCGGGTGCAAAGGTGTTGACGATGAAGCGCACGTCCATTCCGTCGCCCAAACGCGGCTGTGACGTCTTGAATACACCGGCATTGTTGATCACAACGTCAATCCGGTCATGGACCTTTGTGAGGTCACGGCTCATTTGGGCGACTTGGGCCAAGTCCGACATATCGGCTTGAACGGTTGATAGGTTCGCGCCAATTTCAGCCTTCAGCTCGTCAAGCTTCTGGGCATTTCGACCGTGTGCGATAATTTTGTGCCCCTGGTTCGCCAAAGCCAGTGCGGTCGCACGGCCAAGTCCGTCGGTTGCACCGGTGATCAGGATTGTTTTTGTCATATTATGTTCCTTGTTCAAAAGCGGGCAGAACGTGCTCTGCCAGCCCGTCAAGTGTTGCCTCAACGGGTTTGGTGCTGAAGCGCAGATTCAACGCGACATGGTTGACGCCGATTTTCTCAAGTTGCCGAAGATATTGGACAAGAGGACGATACCCGGACCGGAAGCCAAGATGTATCGGGCTTGGCGACTCATCCGCATCATCGGCGAGGTCGATGTATAGCGGTTGCAAAACAGGTTTCGGCACCTGTCGCAAAGTGGTCAACCGAGTCTGCCAATCATGTAAAACGCGGTCCTGCGCCACGCCAGGGTGGGGATAGGTCATCCATCCATCGCCATGTTGTGCAATCCAGTCCGGCGATTGGCGGCTTGATCCAGTGATCAAAAGCGGCAGCTTCGACCCCGAAGGCCTGGGCAGCATATCAATTGACGAATCTACTTTGCCGAAACGATTTTCGATCTGCGACGCGGTCGTCCCCATGGCGCGAATGTACTCAAAGCTCTCTCGAAATGCCTCGCCACGGCTGTCGAAGTTGCGGTTCATGGCTGGGTATTCTTCGGGACGGTCGCCGGATGCCACGCCAAGGATCAGTCGCCCCCCCGACAAAACGTCAGCTGTCGCGGCGGCCTTTGCCACATGTGCGGGGTGGCGAAGGGGCAGGACGATACTTGCGACGCCCAAAGCGATATCGGTGGTTTTTGCGGCCAGATACCCAAGATAGGTAAAGGGATCGAAAAGCTGCCCCGCATCCCCAAAGCTCGGGACATTGAAGGGTACATCGCGCAGCCAGACTGCTTTGAACCCAAGCTGTTCCGCCTGTTGCACACGCTCGAGATGGCCTTCGATATCTGGCACAGGGCTTTGCCCATACTGCGCAATCGGCACAACAAGCCCGACACTCAGCCGACCGTTCTGGAACGTCGCGGTGAAGCCGCGATTGATCTGTTCGAATGGTGTGTGGGTATCGTCGCGCACGGCGGCTCTCCTGTCAGGATGCGCCGCCCCATGGTTAAGGGCGACGCAGGTGTTTCAGGCAAGATCGTCTTTGCCCTGGATCAGATAGTGATGGCTGACCGATCCGGCGGTCCGTTCGGCCAGATGGGGGGCGTATTGCTCATCTGCCATGAACGCCTTTGCAGCCTCTTTTGACGGCCACTCAATGATGATGCGAAGGCCCGCCTCTTGTGGCTCGCCTTCCAATTGTTCGTGGCTGGCCGTGCGGGCGATATATTTGCCGCCATGCGCCGCGACACGCTCATTGGCTGTCGGCAAATAGTCTGGGATCCAGTCTTCGCTGGTGGGCGTTACATCGAGAACAGAATAGTAGGTCATGTTTGGTTTCCTTCGTTGGATTTCAGCCGAGGTTAAGACGAAAATCCGGGAAGAACCTGTTTGCCGATTACACGGCCGCTTTCCTGACGCTTGTGTGCGTTGGTCAACGCTTCCACCGTCAGCACATCGGCGCGTTCGGTGACCGTGGATTGAAGTGTCCCGACGTCGATCATCTGGGAAACGCGGTCGAGAAGATCGCGCTGCGCTGTGATGTCGCTGGTGCTGAACATCGAACGTGTGAACATGAACTCCCAAGAGATCGTCAGCGCCTTCGGCTTTGCGGCCGAGATATCGAGTCTTTCAGGGTCGTCGATAAGCGCGATGTGACCACGGGGGGCAATGAATTCGAGGATCGCGGGCCAATGTTGGTCCGTCGCGGTCAACGCGGCGACATAAGTTGGGACGAGACCCAAGTCTTTCACCTGCGCCGTCAGATCATCGCGGTGATTAACGACGTGATCGGCCCCCATCCTGCGCACCCAATCTGCGGTTTCGGGCCGGGAGGCTGTCGCGATCACCGTCAGATTTGTCAGGGCTTTGGCAAGCTGGATCATGATAGAGCCGACACCGCCCGCGCCCCCAATCACCAAAAGCGTCTGGCCATCGCCGCCGCCCTCAATCAAACGGAAGCTGTCAAAGAGCATTTCCCATGCGGTAATAGACGTCAGCGGCAGGCCCGCGCTTTCAACGAAATCAAGAGATGCGGGTTTTTTGCCGACGATGCGTTCGTCAACAGCATGAAATTCGACGTTTGTCCCGTCGCGGGTCACGTCCCCTGCGTAGAACACCTCGTCACCAACCGCATAGCCCGTGACCTCTGGCCCTGTTTCAACGACCGTGCCAGCCGCGTCGAAACCCAAAATGCCCAGATCGGACTCAGGCGTACGGGCCTCGCGCAATTTAACGTCGACCGGATTGACGGAGATGCCTTTAACGGCAACCAGAAGATCGCGAGGGCGCAGCGTTGGTCTGTCTACATTAACGAGGCTCAGTGCGCCTGCGCCTTGAATGGGTCCGTTTTGGGTGTAACCGATGGCTTTCATGTTCAATGCTCCTGATTGGCGTGATGAACAGGACATATCACTTCGATTTCTGATAAAAACTGCTGATATATTGTTTCAGAATTCTGATTTTAGATATAATGGGGGGCGTGGATACCGACGCCCTTCGCCTTTTCGTCGCCGCCTCCGAGCGGCTGAACATTACGGCCGCTGGTCGTGATCTTGGCCTTGCCCCCGCCATGGCCAGCAATCGTCTGGCGAAATTGGAGCGCGAGCTGGGCACAGAACTGCTGCACCGCACCACTCGAAAAATATCGATCAGTCAGGAGGGCGAAGCCTTCCTCCCCTATGCCCGCGAGATCCTCGCCCAGGTGGACGCAGGCCGCGCGGCGTTGGGCGAAGGCACATTGCACCCAAGCGGCACGCTTCGTTTCGCGGCCCCCAGCAGTTTTGCGCAACTGCATATCATCCCGCTGCTACCGGAGTTTCAGACGCTTTACCCGGACATCACACTTGATCTCAGGCTTTCTGACACACGCCAAGACATCATCGAAGGCAGCTTCGATCTGGCCCTGCGCAGTGCGCCCCTTGAAGACAGCAGTCTTTTGGGACGCAAACTTGCAGACGATAGGCGGATACTTTGCGCGTCGCCTGCCTACATCCAAAATTCCGGCCAACCTATAACGCCAGATGACCTTGAGGGGCACCGCTTCCTGTCATGGTCCAACCTTGCTCCGAGAAAGATCATCCACGTGCATGGCCACACTGCATTGCTTGATCCTGCAAAAATGATGTGTCGCACCGTCCTCGACGACGGAACATCGCAACGTCTGGCGACGATGGCGGGTATGGGTATCTCCATAAATTCGCTCTGGAGCGTTGCGCAGGATATCGCAGCAGGGCGTTTGGTTCGTGTGCTGCCTGACTGGCGCTTACACGACGGGTCCGTTCTTTGGTTGATTTATCCGAAGTCAAACGTCCTGACCCCGAAAGTCAGGTGCTTCATGGATTTCCTGATTGCCCGGTTGGACTTTGCGAAGCTGACAAGCAAGCAAAGACCGTAAACCCTGAGCATGTGTTTTAACAGAAGAAGCGACAAATCGGATTTTCCAGATTGTTGTGGGGGGCGGCTACGCGCGCCACCTTGGCCGCATTCCAATAGTGGTCATTGCTGGTCGCGCAGGGGACTTTGAGCTAACAAAATGCGTTCAGAACCGTTCGCACATGCAGCTAAGGGCCGGTAGGAGAACATTTTACCGCGTTTCTGCATCGCGGACATCCTCGGCTTTCACGATGGAGACAATACCGTTCAGCACTCAATTAGGCATTGAGTGGGATTTGTGGGAGAACCGAACTACGAGGCTTGCGGACGTTCTGAAAACGTCCGCTTTTTGACACGCCACGGGTCCGCTATATGCGTAAATGGACAAAGCTGGCGGCACGATGCTCAAACTGTTGGTATATCTGAGGGGGATATTCACTCAGGAGTGAAGCCTTGCAACGCGCTGATTAAGACTGGTCCTCCCCTGTGCGTAATGCGCTGGCGATGGCATTGGAAAATCACCAGTCATCGCCGTTGGGTAGCTTATGGGCAGCTCGCTGGGATCGGGCAGTTCAATGCTTTGCGCAAGGAGGGCACGCCCCTCTTGGGTGGAAACGAGTGGTAAGCAGGGTGCCTTGCAAACTGGTGCCCAAGCAGCGCGCTCCAAGGCTGTTAGCGTCTGCTCAACCATTTCGCCGGGTAGCAGACTTTCGCTGATTAATCCGCCGCTTTCAATAAGTGCGTGAACCGGTAGGCCAAGATGTACCCAACGCATATGTCGTCGCCCCCTCATGAACCGAATACCACGCCAACCAACAAGCGCTTTGGCCGAAAAAAGAAGCAGGCGGCGCTGTTTGCCCACAGCCAATGGGATACGGTGATTGGATGACACAATCAGCGGCCGGTTGACCCCGGCGCAGTCGATTAGTTTTGATGGGATCAGAACAGGGCGCTGCCTGTCTGGGGTTTTCATGGAATAAGACACTTCCCGGAATCGAATTATTCTTAGTTCCTTCAATCCGGCGCTCCACGTGGGAAGCATGGTGCCGGGCTTTAGCATTTCGATGGGAACGCGCCCTTCGAGTGTCCGGATCAGGGTACCTTCGGCAAAACAAGCAACATTGCCCGGCGTCAGTGTGCTTTTTACCTCGTAGGTGTCGCCCCTATCGTTGGTGACTAGGCCTGTGCCGTTGCTTGTGGCAGAGCCCATATACTGGCTGGTCATTCCTGCTGCCGCACCATCTACCGCAGTAAAGGGACCCAAGCCATGTGATACGAATTGCAAAACGCTCCCGCCTGAGTCTACCAGCGCAATTCCTTCGCCGTCGCCCATTGCGGACGGAAAGTTGACGACCCTATCTTTGCTGAACAGATAGACATCATTTCCAGCGATCGTGGCGGCAAGGGGAGGGAACGACAGCAAACCATAACTATCTTGGCCGCCTTCCTGATAAAGTTCGAGGGAATACCCTGTTACGTCGGCACCGGCAGGCAGAACCACTTCGATGAAGTCGCTTTGCCCGTTCCCTGCGTAGCTGACTTCTGAGATATAAGAGGCGAGTGTTGCCATATAGAATATCCGTCATAACCCGCCTATGGCATAGACTGGAAAGACTGAACTAATTGTAAACTGGCGTAGAATGCTGCTCCAGTACCAGACGTTCAAGAAAGACCTGTTTGTTGAACGGCGGTCCTGAAACAAACATTTGTGCATGTCCTGCAACCTGTCGCTTTGTCCGCACAGCAGCCATCCAATACGGAAAAATGCTGCGCTAACGGGTCAATGTCTGCTTCGGGGAAGCTGCTATACAGCAAATAGACATCCGATCAATGGCAGCTAAGGGCCGAATATGACTGGAAATAATGAACTGCTGCGGTTTCTAAAGGTCTACTTGTTCAAAACCGCCATATGTCCACGCTGCTTGGCTGCCGCCTTCCAGTGCTTCTTCCTTACCCCATGTGGCTCAAAAGGCGCATACTTTCCGCCAGAAAATTTGGGCCAATCGATTGCTAGACCGATCTTAACCATTTCTGCGCTCAGGTCTCGACCGTCTGGAAGGTAGCAAGTCGCGACAACACGGTCGTAAGAAATGTCCGGTTCAAGCTCGGCGGTAATAGTTTGGCCTTTGCACATTTTCACCAATTCCCACTTTGCCTTTTCCCCCAAGGATGCTCCATCTCTGGCGCATCAATACCTGCGAGCCGCAATCGAACCTTTCCAATCTGAATTGTGTCTCCATCAATGACATAACACTTTCCAGTTAGCGTAGCAGGTTGATCCTGCTCAATCTCCGGTCCGCTTGCTACCGTTTCAACAACGCGCAAGCTCCTCTTCATCTGCCGTTGAGACGTGTAACCGCGAGCCTGAGAATGGAATCCCTCTGACTCTGAACTACGCGGTACAGATCGAATATGGGTTTTTGATTTGAAACTAAAAATACGTAATAGAAATCTAAACATGATGCTGAAATGGCCGATTGTTAAATATATATCCGCAAACTTTAGAACTTCTGATTGAAAAAAATCAAGAAACCGTCTGATGCAAATACTTAAAAACCACCTAAAATATGTTATTCACTTCTAAATATTCTTGATATGTTCCGGCCTTTTTTTCCAGCTTCATCTAGTCAGATTTACTTTAAAAGTCAATATTATGCCTAGTATTGAATATCCGTGTACAGGAGTTCGATTCGCCTACTTGCCCCCATTTATTTTCAATGACCTACATGAATATGTGACGATTTACGGATCGCCATTTTACAGGTCATTATACAATTACGTTCTGGTAGTGTTCTTTTCTGCCTTCGCGACAATCACCAAAAATTTCGTTCATTTTTGGTGTTACAGGGATGTACGCAAAAACACCCCGCTTTTTAGTAGAAATTCTTAGTCGACGATTTCCTGAATCGAGGCGCTCGACATTGAACCTCTGACCTGCCCCTCTGAGAGTCCGTTAATTTAAGTCAGCTCTGTTCAGGTTTTGGTCTTCCTTTGACCGGGTAGCATATTCTGCTGGCACAACGTCCGGCGACCATACTGCCATACTTGGACCGCCACTTGTAAAACTTCGCATTGCTGACGCCGTGATTGCGGCACAACTCCTTCGCACCAAGCCCCGCCTGATGCTCTTTCACTTTCCCAATAATTTGTTCTTCGCTGAAACGGCATCTCTTCATTGTCTG
>Ga0209345_10000711_pt1 | contig 42508 bp, 79 predicted proteins | sample Cruoilmetagenom7_FD_187294 | JGI IMG/M metagenome (GOLD analysis project Ga0209345, IMG submission 187294) | Oil polluted marine microbial communities from Coal Oil Point, Santa Barbara, California, USA - Sample 7 (SPAdes) (version 2) | ecosystem: Environmental > Aquatic > Marine > Oil seeps ...
ACTGATATCTTTGAAAATCCTGGCTCTTTCATCCAGCCGTGCAGGGTTCTGAATGATTCCTTTTGATTTCTGATTATATGATTGGCGTAGCGTGTTTTTTGTTCAGCCTCTTCAATATCGTTCTTACCTAATGGCTCAAACTTTAATATGTCACCGCCACCAAGAAAGGTCTCAACTAGCGCGGTCATGTCAGATTCAACCATATCGTAATGGTCAGCGCTGACTACCTGGCTGCGCCCCTTCTCTTCATTCCCATATTTTTCTTGATTGTATGAATTAAATAGGTCTATATTTAATCTATTAAAGTTACCGTTGCGTACACTGTTCTCAACCTGGTATTTTATAATTGTTAGAAGTTCTTTATCGTTCATACTATCCCCGAAACTCTAACGTTTAATTCTCTGCGCTTTCGCTTAACCTCGATAGGCCGCATACACATCATTACCGCATCCGCTCTATTGGGCGATGGAATATCTAGTTTCAGCATATCTTGCTTGCTCATTAACTGGATTCTGCCTGTATTGTTATATTTTCTCGGTATCTGGCAAAGCTCTGTTCTAAGTGGTTTCAGGTCTTTAATCTCTGAACTGAATGAAATCAATTGCTCCGGTGCTGCCATTTTACCACATTCAACCGCTTGGTAGGTTCTTTTCATTGCATCTCTAAGTAACCAATAGCATTGAGCACGTTTATTTATAAAGGTTTCTTTGTTTGTCTTTGACTTTTTAACCTCGGTTCCAATACGGTCATATATCTTATCTGGGTTATCTGCACCTTCTGAGCCTCTAAAAGCCTCAACCTCAACCTTTTTGCCATCAAATGCCTGTGCTATTTGCCGCTTTAACCCCATTCCCATCCCGTCAGCATCCCATGTGAAAGCGTCAGGCTTCCTATCTAATGCCCATGTTGTTGCCCAGTCTGTTGCTGTATCAATCAGTCCCGTCTTTGTGCTTTCAACACCAAGAAACACGTTGCCGTGTATATGCGCTACTGCCTTCTCATCACCTGTGTCTGCCGGATCATACGCTATTCTTTCTTGTCCCAAAGGGTCGAAACCAAGTTTCTTATGGGCATCTACACAAGCGTCAAACCATTCAGGTTTTATAATCGCGTCCGCTACAGTATCCAAATAATGTCCATGCCACTTATGGTCATATTCTTGCCTTTCAAGGTTGTCCAGGTCATCCAAGCGTTCAACCTCTAATCCAGATAACAAAAACCACTCCTCTGGCATATCTGTATAATTTAGCTCTACTATCATTACAAGATCATCTTCATAGTAACCGCATCTTGCTAACTCTGATTCTGCCCTGGCTAAAAACCGCTTTGCTACCGCATCATTTTTAGAGCGCCGATTCATTGTTATAATGATTTCAGGCTTTTCTACATGCTCACCTGCTAATGCTCTTTGTGTCTCTGCTGCGTTCAATCGTACCGATGCAGTCAATGTCCTTAGTGAGTTTGCCGATATATCCTCACCTTCTTCAATCCAAAGCCCTTGTATGCCTGATAACGTTGACTTTAAAGAGGTTATATTCCTGGCCAAACCCCTGTAAAAATTCCTCCCACCTGATGCGTGTTCTATCCCTGCCTTCTTGTCACTAAAGCCTGGTAACTCTAATCGGCCTATCTCATCAAGCATTGTTCTATGAACTGACTCTTCCATTGAGTTAAGCTGTTCTCTTGCACAACACCACAGCTTACCTTGCATTAACTCCACTGATACATAATCTGCTACTGCTGTCGATTTAGTTGAACCCCTACCACCTACAACAATCTTAATTCGCTTTGGTTTCGTAAAGATCGGGGTTAACTTATCAACGTACTCTACGTCAATATCAATCTTTCTTACCTACTGGTTTAAATGTAACGTTAACATTAGTCTCAAATGGATTACCGTCTGCCCCTGTGACCTCAACAGCCTTTCTCTTAGCTGCCACATACTGCGCAAGCTCTTTGAACATATTCCCAGCTAGCGCCATGTCCCCTTCATCTTCTGCCTCTTTAGCAATCCGCGCCATGCCCTCTATGGGATCGCAACCAAGCTCCTCTAGCCTTTCCGCAATTTCTGCGCTTTTCTTGTTAGATGAACCTGGCTTTCTGCCTGCCCCTTCACGCTTACCGCCTCTATTACTCATGATAAATCTTGATATAATTCGATAATCTTTGATATTTATTCATTTTTTATAACCTTTGGCTATATCTCCTGCCCTGGTGCCTCAATTATTACATTAAGGTCTGGACTTGTTGACCCAGATAAGGTGTATGTTACGTCCATCACTGGTGTTGCAAACGATACATCTGCCGTGTCCGGTGTCTGTAGTGGTACAGTCCCACCCGTAATGGTCGCTGTCATGGTGCCGCTACCCCACGTCCCTGATATTTCTACAGGAATATCCCGACCTATCTCAGCCGCAACAAATCGCTTTGACCCGTCTGCTGTAAAGTTTAAAGTTGTTTTTTCTGAACCGCTCATATTAATCCGCCTTAATTGCCCAAGTGTCTTCTGAATCAGCAGCTACCGACCAAGGCGCATCTGCCCCAACCTCTATACCACTGTATAAGCTCAATAAACTTGCTCTGTTTTCTGTGTCAATGCTTCCGCTTGGAACCACTATCACCATTTCAGGTCTATTGAATCCAATTGTTGAATGTCTGTTAGCCATCTTTGCCCTTTTCAAAAGTCACAGTGTCATCGCTTACCGTTGATGTGCTTACCAGTGTGGTGCCATCATTCGCGTAAATCTTTCTTTCTGTTGATGTTTGTGTGCCTCTGTTTTTAAGGCCCATAAAGTTATAACTGATTTTATCTGCTATTGGTGCTGTTGATGCTGGTGGGCTTGTGGGTTCTACTGTGGCATCTGTAAACAATACATCTTTAGCCTCTGTGTTTACTTCTGCTTTCATGGCTGTAGACATACCGCCTAAATCTGTAAGACCTGCTCCTGCTGTACCTATTTCTGGGAAATTATCGCCTGTTTGTGGTGTGTGGCCTGAGAGAGTCGTTACCGTATCGGCTAACTGAATGTCTGTACCTGATAAACCAACTGCTGTGGTGGGATTAGCTACGTTTGCCCAATCTACCCCTGCACAACCACCGGCCTCAACATCTAAAGTGTTTGCTGGTGTGGTTGACCTTACAAGCTGATCTAGTCCGTAGCTTGCATGTTTCAGTAGCGCCAACGCGCCACCCGTGCGCTCAATTGAGAAATCATCAGCTACAAAGTTAATCACACCCGCGTCAATGGTCACGCTATTCACAATTACTGTATATTCACTACCCGCTGCATAAAAACTTGCATCGGTATCATCCGATAAATCAACACTGAAACCGTTAATCCCTGTAATACCATCAAAATCAATGCCGTCCGTATCAAGTAGCGTAAATCCTGAAGTTGATGAGCGTTGAGTCACGCCGCCATCCTTGTATATTTTAATATCTGCCAGTGCCAAGCCGGTCAATGTCACACTTGCTGTCGGGTCGTTAGAATCATAGGATGCAAAATAAAAATAAACCGTGTTAGCTGTTGTAAAATCGCCTTTGTACATTTTTAATCCTAGCTTATTGTCAGTGTAGCTGTGAATGATTGCGTGGGTGTCGTTGCTTCATCTGGGTCATGTACTTCAAAGATTATTGTATCTGAGCCTGTGTATCCTGATGTCGGCGTATAAACTGAACCTATATTTACACTCAACCATGTACCTTCAGTTGTCAGTGTGCCGTTTGTCGGGTTTGTCGTGATCTTTAAGCAAGCGTCCCCTGTTGAGCCAGTCACTTCCAGGCTTTTGCACAAGCTGTTTGAATCCACTACTGAATATGGCACAGAATACGGATACAGTGTATTTACAATAATCTCCAGTGTTGAGTCTGGCTCCACATCATCACCTATCGTTATATTGCAAGTTACCGCCTCGATTGATCCAGATACCCGCCTGATGTAGTCAATTGTTTCTGAGCCTGCCCCGCCAGATATTAAATCAAAGTGGTCTACCCCGTTGATTATACATTTTGTCAGTGCGTTTGAAAATGTATGCGTCAAGGCCACGACTGTCTCGAATTGATCTATGTCGTTATCTCCACCTACAGCCGTGAGTGCAGCTACTTCAGGATCAATTACTAGCGTATCTGTATTTGATATCGAGCTAGTACCTATGGCATTTGTAGCCGAAACGCTTAGTCCTGTCACATCGGTATCATTTAGTGGCGTGCCGGAAAATTCACCTGTTGACGTGTTGAAACTTATACCACTCCCAGCTAAAGACCCTGATTCTAGCGTGTAAGATGTTACTGAGCCTGTAAACAGTGGTGATACGCTGTAACTATATGCAGCTCCTTCTACCGCCGTAACAAAAGCTAACGGTCCTACATAAACCGGTGCTGCTGCAACATCAATAACCTCAAACGCTCCGATGTCATACGATGTATTTTCCGGTCTTGTCGTGCCAACAATGTCCAACGTAGGTACTGTTAGCCCTGCACCTGTCGCAGATGTGTGGTTATCTTGAGCTGTATTATTCGCGTGATCTACTATCCTTAAGTCAGGTATCGCAGTGTCTTCAACTATATACGCTGCGCTGGCTGTACTGTCAGTTACTGTCGCGCTTTTTGTATTGTTAGTATCGGTAGCTAAGATAACACCTCTATAATAAGATGATTGCGCTGAGCTTGTTATTACTCTCTCAAAGTGCGCCGTAACGCTGTTTACGTCGTCTGCACTGCACGTATTTCCTGTGGGAATGTGAAAAAGTGAGTTAAATACTCTTACGGTAGCCGCATTGTTGCCGGTCGTCCCAACCACACCAGATCTAGAACCCGCTGCTGAGCTGTACCCGATATTGTACCCTGTACAGCTATTTATATTTACTGTTAGGCCTGCGTCATGGTTATATCCATCAACTACGCCGCGGTACACATTGTAGAAATGGCAAGCATTGAATGTAACGTCCGAAGCTTTCTCAGTATATAAGAGATCCTGCTGGTCGTTTCTTAATGCGAACCCCAGCAAACACCTATTAGCAATAAGTGTATTGGCTACGTCATTTCTAAATAGCTCATCAGAAACGCCTGTAGAGGCATTTTGAATATCCACATCATTGAATATAATCGTGCCAGTATTTGTCAGTGTAAATACATGCCCTGATGTTGGCCTTAGTCTGTAGTGCGTTTCACCTGGCTGCCAGATTCTACCTGTATGCTTAGCACTGCCCAGGGCGGTTACTGTCAAGTTTTTTGTGGTTGAAATTGTATTTGTCTCGGGCGCAGACCAAGTGCCGGAAATTTCTATTGTATCACCGGTAGTTGCTGCTGCAACCGCAGCGCTTAGAGATGCGTAATCCCCCCAGGACTCTTTGACTGTTATTGTTGCCAAGTGGCCTGCTCCTTAATCATAATGCGAACCCATCCTCATCGACAACATCACCATTGCTATCAATAACATATAGATACGTGCCTGTGAAGCTGCTAAAAGACCCTTTATCCAGTGTCACAGTAATTGCCGATGTGCTCCAATTCGCGCTCACTCCAACCTGTATTTCAATGTGAGTGCATGCTGAGAATGTCGACGCATTGCCAAGCTCTACTCTGGCTCTAGTCGTTGCTACATATACATCTGTAAAATCAGTAGTAGCATTAATCATATTGTTATCCATAAACCCCAGTCTGAAGTCCTTGAATCCTGTAGGGTTTACTGTCGGAGTTGATGGCATCCAGTTGTAATCAGTAGACTGCATATCATCTACATTGTCCCTCCAAACTTTAAATGCTCCATGCCTGCCTTCAGAGTCACCTAAATCTAAGTATGTATCCCACCGCTGCCATACATCTGAGCTATCCGCCATAGTCCACGGGATCGTTGTGTAAATAGCAGGGTCTGCGCCATCAGTATTGGGTGACATATCCCACCAAGTTCCTCCAGGGGGTATATTTACAATCGGCTGTGGTTTCTCTGTAGATGAAGTGCCGGTTGTACCATTGGAGTAAACAATATATTGCTTCATGTTCCAGGTAGTGTAGTCGGAGGAATCCGCGTGAAAGTATCTCCAATAAGAGAAAAATAGCTCTGGATCGTCCCTTCCGCTATAGCCAAACCCCCCGTTTCTATTCGCCCCTGAGCCGTTGTTACGTCTTCGCCTAAATGTCCCAGCTCGCCCTGTCCGATTATTTGACGCTGACATAAGCATGTGCTCACCAGCTGTGTCGTCTCCGATCCCAATTATGAACGTGGAGTATTCATTGCCAACCGTAGGCGTTACATTTGTTATTGGTATGCCTGCACTAGATTCGTCCCCTTTACCGTATTGGATAACATCACCGCCCATTGTGCCAAATCCGCTACCATTCACAACTACGCTTTGACCATCTGCAATAGTGCCGGTCACTGACGTAATTATTGTCGTCCCCTGTGCATTTATTGCTAGAGTAGCTGTGTTTGACGTGGCGCTTGTACCGGTTGTGTTTGTAGCTGAGACGGTAATTCCTGTTATATCAGTGTCATTTGGTGGAGTGCCGGAAAACTCGCCTGTTGCTGTGTTAAAGCTTAAACCGCTGCCCGTCAAATCACCTGATACCAATGTATAAGAATCAACAGAACCAGTGAATAGTGATGCCACGCTGAATGTATATGCGCTGTTCTCTGTAGCATTTGAAAACACCAATGGGCCTACATAAACAGGGGCAGGGAGGGTGTTTGCTGTAACTGTGAGTGATATATTTGGTGTGACCAGTGCAGAACCTCGAGTATCGGATGCTGCTGGTGGTGCAGCCCCGCCTCCGCGAGATAGTCGAGACGTTGGGCCTTCAAGTGGTGATCTAGGTGTAGGCATGTATTAACCATTGCGTTAACTTACTGATCATTATATCAAAAAAATATGGGTGTTGCCGCTTCTACAGCGTTTATAGTGATTAATACAAATAGCATTAAGGCCAATAAGCCTATACCTGCCTCTGCCAATATATTAATTGATTCTTTGTTCATGGTGCGCCCTTCCACTCAAGATATGTTTCTTCTCTTTCAGCCGTTACAATTCTTGTTTTTATTTCCGTATTATCCCTGTACTGCTCCAAAACGCTCATCAGCTCCCTATCTAAAGTAATGCTTAAATCCTCTGGTATTGCTAATCTTTTGCGAACTTCATTCAAATCTAAAAGCACACTTACATAATCATGAGCGTCTGTTTCATCAAGACAAGCATACAAACCCAATTCTTCTAACATGCCTTCAGTTATCATTTCTTCTTACTCAACAACTTAACAGCGCCCAATAGTAAACCATCACTTTCTTTAGGCTTAGCACCACCTACGGCCAAAGCAGGCAGATTTACCAGCAGGTTAAAGACTTTGTTTAGCTTTGTGTTGTCCTTAAGTGTTGGCAGTGATGCAGAAACTACGCTTGCGCCTAAAACAATTCGGCCTAGAACGTCAAGTATCTGTTCTTGGTTGGTTAGTACAAATGTTATTAATGTTAAGATGTCCATTTATTTACCCTCTTTGATTGTTTTATCTACGTTCTCGTAAAAGCTTCACAACTTCTTTCAATGTAGCTTCCTGGTTTCTCATGTGGTTATCAATGTGAACTTGGTCGTTTTTCATTACACGAATATCTGATTGAATTGTGTTTACATCTGCGGCCATTTGCTTTTGCTCAGTTACCATTTCAGTTATTTTTGCGTTCGTTGCTTCTATATCCTTTTGCGCTGCTGTGTCTGCTGCTGCTAAATCCCTGTACCCCCCACCAAATGCCACTCCTATTAAAAGTAAAGCTATAAGGTTTTCCAGTGTTAACCACTTTCTCAATCCTCTATTTGATATGTCCTCACTCACCGCCGATTCGGTCATTATCTACTCCACCGCTTAGAAACTACAAAACCAAAGTTGTTTACTGTGTGATCATCCTTATTCCAAACACATGAGAAATGAGTGCCTTTAGCCCCAATATCTAACCACCCGCTGTATATATTTGCAACAAATCCCATGTTAGATGTGGCCTGGTTATCATTTGTTACGTTGGTTTGTGGATTGTTTTCGCATAACGGGCTTTGATTTTGGTAGTAATCAATTCCTGCATAAACTTCAAAGTATTTAAACCACTCCCCCGCTGATGCTGGGACAGATAACAGCATTAGAGCCAAGCACTTAACCTGCAAAGCCCCTCACCTCTACCTCACATGTCTCACCTCGTTCCAATGCCGCACTCACAGCTTGATACAGCCTCTTGAATGCCGTCCCGCTATTTGATAAAAACCCTCTGGATGTTGTTAGGTTATTGATCCCATCCCCTACAAGCAGGCACCCATCGGTGTTGTCATCTTCATTGCCAATATGGATGTATACGTACTTGAATTCAGGTACGTTCTGGAGATGTAGGTGATATTTAAACCAGGGGTATTTCGCTCTATATTGCTCTGTTTTTGGGGAGAGTATTATGCGGTAGTTTAGTGGGTACGTGCCCTCTGGAATTCTGGTCTCACCCGGTACTTTTTGGGCCTGCTCCTGATCTTCAAGGCCATATGAAAAGAACTCTCCGTCAATCAGCACAATTGATGCTGTTGCCTGGCCATTCTCGCTATAACGTATAAATGATATTTTCATAGCCCCTCCAAGTCGCCGCCCGCTTGATCAGGGATGAAAGGGGCATCCCACGGACGGCATGTTCTTATTTTAACTTATTGTTATTATATTTCAAGTTATTGCTATTCCCTTAAATCCAATGTCTTCTTGCCAGATATGAAATCATCAAGACCGCATTTATCTGTCACCAATTTTATACTTTCTAATCTATTTGCTAATTGCAGGGCTGTGTTTATGCTGTTTACTATTACCCTTAAGCCCTGCCAATCAGAGTGGAATATTTCCTGAACATCAGTCAGCTTTTGCTCACTTGGGTACTTGTTGCCGTCTTTTATTTCAACCAGGCAATTAATCCCTTTCCTGGATATCATAATATCGGTCATCCCATCGCCTACCGCTGACAATATCACGACCGTATAGCCCATGCGTCTGAAACACTTCACAATTTCGGTTTGATTATCATCAATACGTGCGGCGCGTCTCAATGTTGCCCCTCATAAATCTCATTAAAATATTCTAATTCATCCCTGCTCATTGGCGTATCCCTGTTTTTAGTTAAGTATTTAAGAAATTCTATATCGTCCTGACTTGTTACAGTTTCGAGCAATGCAGCTAATCTTTCCCGCTGCTCAGTAGTCACTTTGTTATACGCTCCCTGTAAAAGCGCTCATTAGCATAGTAAAATGTTTCGCCATCGTGTATTTCTTTTTGTAGAAGTATATTGTGTACACCCCAGCATAAACGATAAAATGAGTAATAAACAAATTCACCTTGTGGTGTTTTCTCAGGGGTCACAGTCCGGCTTAACAGTCGCAAGAAGTCTAATTGAAGTAGCTTTTGGTATTCCTCTTCACTTATTCTTATCATTTTAAATATTCAGCCAGCTTTAATCATACATCCCTAATTCTTGTGAGACTTCTGTTAATTCATTTAGCGCGTCCATTCTTTTTTGCTTTGGTTCCGTTAACCACTTGTTTCGATGGCTAAGGCTACCCTTGCCGCGCCCGTTTAAATGAAAGCGAGTCCCGCAATTCTTAAGGATTATAGTCTTTTCAGACTCAAAGCCCCTGCCTGCCTTTGTCTGGGCATAGCGCTCAAACTGTTTCTCTATGGGCTCAAAGGTTGTTGAGTTAACCACAACAGTGTCATCTTCTTTTAAATTCAAAAGCCATTCATGACTCATTTTCTTCCCCTTCGTAATTTGTTTCGTCACTCCATACTTGCGCCCGATCTGTCCCCTCGAAATAAAACCCTGTGCTATTGTTTTCAATATCTGGTTTTGATTTTGAAACCTTAACAACTGCCTCAGCTATTGCTATCTGTGCCTTTGCAAGATTAAGCAATACCTCTGTCATATCTCCGTTATCAACATGAACATGCGTTGCTGCGTCAACTGAGCAATTGCTTACCTCAACCCCTTTGGTTTTTATTTCATCTGCTGAAGCCTTCACAGCGTCCTTAATGTATTGCTCAACTTTAGTTACTTTCTTGGTCATTTTCTTCCCCTTTAGCCTTCTTAATTCTGGCTTTGTTTATGAATTTATTGTGCGCGTTTATGTCATTCTCGGTTTCACCGTTGCCTAATTGACGTATAATGCCGCCTCGTTCTTTGAAACGCTCTACATCTATCCTGAGCTTTTCTTTAAGTGCTGCTTTTTCATTAGTCATTGCCTGGTTCTCTCTCGTGTCCAAAAGTAAATGTTATTATAACCTTTGGTTTTACCCCTAATGCGTAATATATATCTGAAAGACTGCCAAGGGTCATGTTCCGGGAGCCATTCAAAGCCTGAGAAACGTAAGAACGAGATTTACCTAAACGCCGAGCAAGTTCTTTTTTGCTTACGCCCATGTCTTCGAGAGATACCAAAATATCTTCAGTTATATTATAGACTAGCTCTTCTCGTGCATATGCCCTTTCATCCGGCATAGTTAGTCATCCTTATCATCATCAAACCAAACGGTTACATAGGATGCAGGCGGCATGATTATACCTATACCGTGTATTGCTTCGCACCTGTAATTTGATTCAAAGTCACAATTTGCAAATTTAGCTGCGTTCCATAACCATGGTGCAGCAATGAGAACTACAATCGTTAACACAAAAACACCTGCCATTATATCTTTCATAGTTTCACCCTTTTGTTAATCATAATTTAATATCTCACATAAACACAGCATCAATATTGTAAATATCCAAAACCATGCGTTTTATTTCGCTGCCTGATAGATCGCCGAACCCCTCAATTGCTTCTTCACCAACAACATTAAATTCAATACCTTCATCCAGGGCTTCGGTTTCGCCCTCAAATAGCCAGAAATTACCTGCCACATGAGTGCAGTTAATATATAAGTCGTCTCTTGCGCTTTGATCTTTCGTCTCAGCAACTTCGATAAGCTTTACCCAAAATTCCATATTTCCCCCTTAGTCCTCTTTCTCATTAGTTAATACTATTCCCTGCTCAGCATATACTTTTTGTATGTGATCAAGGCACCGTCTTAATTGTTTTGTGCTCATTCGGCTTGTTGCTGAAATATATGCCATGCTTTTTAGCTGCTGCTCATAAGTAAGATCTTTTATACATGCTTTAAAGAACCCGTTAAACACTGGGTCTTCTGCTCTTAAGATCGGTACAGCATAATGAAGTTTGCAATAGTTTTTCACTTCAAGCGGCGTTTCACCCTGAGCTTTTGCAATAATCCCAAACCATTTATGAGCCAGTGCGTTTTGATCAAGCGTCCTCTTTTCTGTGATCTTTACATTAATGACTTTGCCGACTTTATATTTTGATAGCTCTTTCTCTCCCTTTTCATCAATTACACTCAATCCCTGGAGGTTATCGCGCACCATCATTTTCATTTATATTTTCCAACAATCAACGCTTGTATTAAACATACGCGAAACCACTACGCATTTAACACCGTCTTCAGGGTTTATTACTTCATGCTTTGATACAGTATCCGCAAAAAATGTCCCTAATAACCAGATACCAATAATTACCACAAAGTACACTGCCACATATGTCCAATCTTTCATGTTACCCCCTTTAGTTATTTAAACACCATCCACACAATAATCTGGATTATCTGCATTGCTACTATTGCCCATATTAGGTCTATTGTTGTTTCCATGTTATCAATCCATCTTGAGCGCTATAGCTGCGCAGCCAGCAATGCAGATCGCAGTAACGGCCAGCCATGCGTCCCATTCTTGCATAAATAATTGAGTTTCAGTTAGATGGCTATTCATTAAACGAATCTGCATGATTTTTATAAACGCTACTAAGATCATCAAGTAACCACCAACATTAATAAATACCTCTAATATCTTCACGCTTCCCCCTTAATATATGGTTAGTTGTCTTTCAAAAGTAATTCAAAAAACCACCTCATTAAAGTTGTATTTTCCGAATATGCCCCTTCTTCTGTCTCAACATGAATCTCAGTTGTCTCATGCATTATATAGTCCCCACCTTTCCACCCACTAAAGGTTTTACCTATACTATCTACAGCACAATCAATCATCTCGCCAATAGTTGTGTCTTCTACAACTTCAAAGGCTAATTCTGCATACACGCCCCTCCATGAGTGTGGATTCCCAAGACCCTTAGGTAACCTTTTTTCTCTTGGGTAGTTTTCTAGTATTGCAATGTATTCTTGTAGTTCCATTTTTTCACCCCTCTATCATTTCGTTAGTTATTACTGCCGCTTAAAAAGCTTCTCAATTTCTATAACATCACCGATCAATGAAAATCCAAACACTATTTGGTTTTCTGGCTGGTTGTAATTTGAAACGTATGTAACTTCAACCATTTGCCCTCTCCCTGTCGGTATATGCGCTTCTGCTCGCTGCTCAATCAAGGTTATCGTGTCACCCTTTTGATAGCCTTTATCCTTATTGTTTCTGATTTCAAAGTTTTTCTCGCCTCTGATAACAGCCTCAAAGAACGCAGGCAATATTTTTATTTCATGTACCATTATTACCCTCTATCATTTCATTAGTTATCTTCATTAATTTAATAATACTCGTACTCATCAGATGTTAGTTCTTTACTATAAATGTAGTGCCGTATATCTGTATCTTGGTATTCCCGAACGCCGTTATAACTGCGCACATATACATCATGCTTCCCATCAGCCCATGATTTTACAATTACACCTATCTGCCCATTATCAACAACAACGACATTACTAAATTGAAAATTACTCATGTTATCTCAACCAACCCTTTCTCAAGTAATATTAATTGCGTCCTGACCATAGCCTCAAAAAACCAAACCTTTATCTGCTCTTTCGTGTGATACGTTGTGTGCTGGCCGTCTACTATTAAATGGCATTCATAACAACCATAAGCCGCGTGTATATCATTAGCCTTTAGAGACCAACCAGCGCCGCCTAAGTGACATAACACGGTAGTGTCTGGATCGAAATTACAAAAGCCTGGTATCCTGATTTGGCATTCTTGGCCTTTTGCGCTTTTCCTTATTTTAGATGTGCGGCCTTTCAAATGGTAATCGCTCCTTTCCCGGACTTGGTTAATTTCCACTTATGCCACGGGTATGCCGATTTAGCAGGTTTTATCATTCCTTTGTCTTTGAGGTTTTTAATAATGTCACACAACCACGGGTTATCGCACATATCCCAGGTACTTATTGATGGGTTAATATTTAGCGCATTTAAAACACCTCTTTCGTTTCTATTGGATTTCTTTAAATCAACTATTGAAGCATTTGAAAAACTGTCTATATGTATATTCATTTTATCCCCTAATACCTGCTCTTCTTATCCGCACCCAATGATTTTATTTTTTCATCAGACGCTTTGCTTAACCACTTATTAGCTTGCACGCCTTGACCTCGGCCTTTACTTGAGAACGCGCCACCATTTTTAATGCAAATTACTCTTTCTTTGAAGTGGCCTTTTGTTTCTCTTATTCTATCGACATAGCGCAGCTCTGTAATTCTGTCAGATTCGACTACTACCGGATCACCTGGTTTTAGATTGTCTAGCCATGTTTTCATTTTAATAATTAATCTTTAGATTGGATATTTTATCTAAAGCAATCGCCTTAACTAAATCCTTGGCTTGTTTATCATCTAATCCAAATTCAACGAGTCCTGATACTGCTTCATTATTAATTCGCTTTTGGTGATTTTTATTGGCCGCTCGTTTTTCTTCTGCTTTGCGCTCTTGCTCTTCGTCATCAATAAGCTGTTGCTCTAATAGATCAGCCTCACGCCTTTCTTTCTCTCGTTCGGCCGCAATAGCTATTTGTTGCGCTTCAAGGGCATCCTGTTTATCCATTTCAGCTTGCTTTATTGCCTGCTCTGCCTCCACCTTAGCCTTTGCTTCAGCCAACTGTATTGCCTTGTCTTGAGCTTCTTTTGCCAGCCTTTCCGCTTCAGCTTTCCTATCAGTCTCGGCTTGAATCCTTGAATCAACAACTACTTTAAACGGCTCGAATTCATAATTAATAATTGAGCTTGCATCTTTGAATAAGTGCTCATTACCAACCGATTTTAGATATTCTGCGTTCTTTAACATGCCGTCCATTATTATATTAACTTCTGTTTTTGCTGCGCTTAATGTGCTGTCGATGGCATTCTCGATTGATGATAATTTGCTTTTCCCTCTTATTGCTGTGTCAAAATCATTGTCAACTTTTCTAAAGTATTGGATTATATCAAGATCATCTAATCCTATGGCGCGTTTATTGAAATGCTCTGCAAGATTGTTTTCTGCTTTTTTTATTAGGTCTTCTTTAATTCTTTCCTTCTCCTGCTTTACCTGCTTCTCACCAGAACTTTGCATCTTCTGTAAAACACTATCATATTCTTTTACTAATTCCTCAAATGCCGCAACTGATTCAAAACCTGCCTTAACATCTGCAACCAGTTTTTTAAGTGATGTCCTGGCCTTTTTAACATCTTTGTTTAATTGTTCTTTGTCGGCAAAGTCTTGATCTGTCACCAACTCCTTAACCATTTCTGATGAAGCAATTTCTTTTACAGTAGCCAGGCATTGTTTAAGATTTGAAACAACAATAGAATTGTCTACTGAGTATGTCATAATGGGGAATGAATTTGTAACTTCAGCAACCACTTTTATTTCCTCTTTGACTTCATACGTTTCCAGATCAATATCGAATCGGCTCCAACCATTTATAATTTTGTCTCGCAGCGATTCATCTGGGTAATACGCCACACAAAGCATATTTTCTTTTGTTCCATCGGAGGCCATGAATACGGCTTTTTCTGCCCCGCTCACCATCAACTGCTGTTCTAATTGGGGTTTGTATTGATCTGGAATAACATCTTTCTCCAGGCTTTCTTTAAGTTCTGCATTGATCAGCTTATGCTCCCAAACCACATTATGAAACAATGTTATACCGTCAAAACTTGCAGAGAAAAGACTGTTTTCGAGGCTTCCAGTTAACGGAAAAAGTTCACTACCCGTTATTTCTTCTGCAAATGGCCTTGCCAGCGCCTCCGCCTTGTGCCCTTCATCAAATCTCTTTTGTAGAAATTCACTAACTGGTTTTGTTTCGCCTGTTTTTTTTAAGTGTAACAACTCATTTCGAGTCATATACTTTGACATATTAAGCATTGCCGCTGCTTCAGATGCGTTCCTGTATGTTACTCTGTGGTCGTGCCAAAGTTTTTCACCCTGCTTCAGTTCGTGTATGATCAATGTCATTCCCCTTAATATTTTTTACTTTATTTTCTTGTTTTTTGGTTAGCGGCGTTACAGAGCCAACGGTTTTTAATAATGCGTCAACTGTTGTACGCCCATCTTGCACCGCTTTTTCCCAAATTGGAAAGTTTGTTTTGAATTTTTCTTCTGGATAATATTCGACTATTTCAGCTTCCTGAATAACCCCAACTTCCTTAAACCGCTCTGCCTCATCGGGGTCAATAATTCCGCTTAATCCAAATGCGTAACGCCCTGCCTGTATTGCTGCTTTGTGTCTTAACATCCTGGCTGGCCATTTCCTCCATGGCTCAGTATTCTTTTTGCATTCGTCCATATATTCCGTAACCTCAACAGGGTATTGGATGCCTTTTTTATGAATACCACATGTTATAGATATAATTTCGCCGTTTTCACTGCGATTATCTGAGAATACCATGCCGTTAAATTCAGGATGCGTGTTAATAATTCTTAGCCATCCGTCAATTGAAACAATGGGCTGAATGCCGCCGTTACCTGTAGGGTATGCGTATATTTCTTTCGTAAGTGGGTTTAGCTTGTATTCGTTGGCAACCGCGACAAAGCTAATAAATTGCTCTATTGTTGCCTTTTGATTCGGCATAACAGAACTCATAATTATGTTCTGCAATTCATCTTCGTTTATAGCCAGCCGGTTAGCTACTTGCTGTAATGCTGTATTGCTCATTATCTCCTTCCCCTTTCACCCGATCATTTTGAAATTGAATTGTATAGCCTTTATCATAACCCTCTGATTGATCTTGTTTACGTGGCTTACCTTCTTTACAATCATTTAAGCCTTCTACGAAGTCATCTGAATAGAGTACGTTGCGCATGTTATTCCCCTTATGGTTGTTCTGTAGCGTTAGCTGTCTACAGCTTCGACAAATGGATATTCTAAAATTTCCGCTACATCATAAGTCTTGTAGTGCTGGTTATGGCCAAACAGTGAAATCTCTCCCAGAGGCTCACATACGCTACTTACACACTGAGCATTGCCATATCCCTGCATTCCAGAGGATGCTTTCATTTTTACAATGCAGTACTTTGTTAGCTTATTTGCTTTAACGCACACAACACCGTTTAAATTAATTTCATCATTCATGGTCTACCCCTTTGTAGTGGTTTTTTCTTCAGAATTTAACTCTATCCATTCATCTAAAACGGCTTTATCGTATAGAACTTTTTTACCGATTTTAATGTGCTTAGGCGCATCAACACCCGCTAACTTACCGTCTACCCTTGATCTTTTAAGGGTGTAAGGCTTGTAGTTTAAATACTTTGCTGCTTGTGCTGATGTTAATAATTCTTTCATAATTGCCTTTTAAAAATTGGTGCTTTAATCACTTGGTTGGTTATTCGGAACCTCTACAGGATCAAGCGCCTCAACTTCAGCAATAACTTTATTTGCATTTTCCTCTGACAAATACCCCAGCACATCATTCGTTATTCGCGTTTCATAGGTAATGCCATCTTTATCAATAACAGCTATTTCATAAGGAGCATCATCACGAGTATAAAAAACACTCCCAGTAATAACACTAACTCCAAAACCGTTTTTAAACATATGTCTTGCCACCGATCCATCTGGACATGCGGGGTGAGGCTTAAATTCTAAATCTTTAATGTTCATTGTATTTCCCTTTTTAAATTAAATGTTAATTGCTAGGATGAACTTAGTTACACCCTGCACAAACCAATATATACCATCTTACACCTATGTCAACCCTATTTTAATTTATTTTTAATCTTTGCTATTTGAGCTTTTGCATTCTTGCGTTTACTTGCTTTAGATTCATCCGATTCAATGCGCTTTGGTTGATAGTGTGGATGGGCTGGATTATTAAAGTCCATGTAAGCGCCTCCCTGTTGCTCCCAGGAGACGTCTTTGCCGTCTTGGTCTAATGCCCTGCCCTCACACAAAGCGCGGTACTGAGCGGCTCCTGGTGGCCACTGAGGGTATGTTTGTAAACAGGCTTCTAGCCCTGTCTTAATTTGAAGCTCATTTAAGCCTTTCAGGCAGGCAATCCAGGTAGGGTCTACCGATTCACCAAATTGGCTTGTGAACTTATGGCCGTACATGCTGGTTAAGATTGGCCAGATGTAAACACATGCTTCACGGGCTTTTTTAATCGTCTCTGATTTTTGCAAGCTCTCTGTTGCTGTTTTGCTGGACTCGTTCGACAAGTGAGAGTTTTTGATTACTTGGTTTATTTGTTTCACGTGAAACCTTCCCAATGTTGTTGATAAAGAATTCTAGCTTTTCACCAGATCGGCAAATTAGCGTTAAATCATCGTAAATCGTTCCTGAGTCGTTTTCGCCCATGTGATAAGCAGATTTTGCGCAGCCGTCAATGGCCTGCTTAATTTGGTCAACAGTGTAACCATCATTAAGCCTTGCCTTGATTTTCGCTTTTCGTTTGTCTGTGAATTTAGCTGTGTTGTTTTTCTGAAGAATTAATTTCCAATACTCGAATATATCAAGCAGGTCGGGTTTATCCGACATATGTTTTTCTCTAGGAATCAGGATACAGGAATCAGGAATCAGGATACAGGAATCAGCCGGTGCCGTTCCGTTTTCATCGTGATTGGATCGAGATAAATCGCGATTAATCGTGAGTCCTTTTAAATCAACAGCTTGCCGCATACTTTCAGAGAAGCAAGGAATAGAACTACCTTTTTGTTTTTCGTTTTTGTGAGGGTTCTGATGAGAACAGAAATTAACCACATTTAGGTATATTTTATCCCCATCTGAGAAGAACCGAATGAACCCGAGCGAATCGAGATTAATCGCGATTTTTTTAATGTTGCAATTATCATAGGGCAAGACAAGCGCTTTTATCTTTTTTTCACGCCACTCAACATCCCCTTTATAATCTGCAATTGTCCATAATCCGATAAAGAACAATCTGCCAATTGGGTCAATTTCAGCCAAAGTATCATTTGTAAAAAAGCTGTATTTTATATTTCTTGATCTTGGCATTATTCAGCCTCGCAAGAATCAGGGAAGTTGATTGTGTGCTCAAGGTTGTTATCAATTACATATTTATCATAGGCTTTTGCTGCCGTTATTGGGTCTTTAAAACTTCCGAGAGTAACCCTCTTATAGTTAACTGAAATACTTACACTATATTTTTTACATCCCTTTTTTTTACAAACACCTCGATAACCTGTTGTGTTTGTTGAGCGTAAGCGTCTAGTGTTCCTTAGCTGAGTTGCCATAGTGGAAAAGCGGCAATTACCTGGCTCATAATTCCCATCGTTGTTAATTCTATCTATAGATAAATTATCTTTATAACCATTATTTAAGCACCACTTTTCAAAAGTTAGGTAATCTGCCCATTCATCACAAACCTCTACACCTCTACCTCCATAATTCTTATATCCTGGTCTATTCGGGCTGTAGCACCTTTTCCTCATGCTTCGCCAAATACTGTAAATCCTGTCTTGACCATTAATATTGACTCTTTTCAACCGAATGCGGCAACCATTGCAAGTAGAGGTGCTTGGTATATCTATTCTTCTTTCATAAACACAACCGCATTTTTGGCAAACAAACACCCCTTTTTTTACCAACTTTTTACAAGTTTTGTTTGGTTTTTTACCAATATCTAATAATAATATCATTCAAACACTCCAGCTTTATTTTTAGCGGCCGCAGGTAAGCCATGAAATAAACGCTCTAGGAATATTAGCAGTTGAGTATTTGAGGTTGGTTGGTATAATAAGAGGAAGTAGCGCGGGGTATTGCGGCTTCTTTTCTTATTTTCTCAAGCTAAAAATACTTAGGGCTGCAACCCTAGAGCACTACAGACACATTAACCTCTTAACGGAGGTTTGTCGAGAAAAGCCTGCTTAATTGCAGGTTTTTTGTGGGTGTACATAACTCACCCCCACCCACCAAATAACGGTTTGCCTGTTTCAATTATTTCTTTTGTAGCCTCCAATGCTTTATCGTATAAATCTGGGTCTGTGTTTCTTTCATCAGGCCATATTTCCCATATTAACCCATGCCTGGTTTGAACAGTCCATTGCCCATTATCAAAATATGGTACTTCAAATTCTGGCATAATAATCCCCTTTAGATGTTAAAACCTGACATTAGTGTGAAATTCAAAGTTCTTAACAACCTTTAAAAACTTACTATTACAGAAAATCGCAGCATCTATACTGTCACTCCACGCCTCTATTGTGCATGTAGTTATAGCTTGCCCACCAATACCGCCAAATGGCCCAGTAGTATTAGCAAATGTCTCAGCCCACGCAAAATAATGCAAGTAATGCTCTGGACAATCCAAAACCTCGGAGGCTTTTTCTCTATCTTTTTTCTGCCTTTCTGTTTGCTTATCCATAATAATCCCCTTTAGTTAATGTTTTCGTCTTTACAGATGGCTAACCAATCAGCATTAATTTCAGCCCAAAATACGTGGCTACCTGATTTTGACCAATCAAAAGCGTGGGTTACCCACTCTTCCAAGTCTTCCCCGAATAAATTCGTCCACGCTTGCGCAAGGTTACTATGCGTCTCCAGCATGCTAAATTGAGCATTCATAAGCCAATACTCAAACTTCTCAAGCGCACCTTTATCACGTAGAAACTGCTTAAACTTTTCTTGTTGGGTGATCTCTGGTGTAGGCTTTTCTTGCTTGGCATGGCGACTAAGATACCCTATATCGCAAATAAGACCGTCCATAGCTTCAGCCTCGTGGTATTGCTTAAGGTAATTGCGCCAGCTCTCTTGAATATCATAGCCTGAATCACTTACCCAGGTTGCCGGTTTAAAAAGGTTGCAGTATGTAACTAATTCCATCCCTTTAGCGAAGACGGGCAGCGTTGATCTCAACTCACCTTTGAACTTCTCATACACACCCAAACTTTTAAGCACATCAATAAACTCACGCTGCAAAGGATGCGGCTCTGGCTCTTTAGTTTCCGGTTTCGGTGCAGTTAACTGCTTAGCATTGCTTACCACAAAGGGTTTGTTGTGGTCTGTGAAATAATTACCGTGGTTCATTCCGATTCCCCTTTAACAACATCTTTATCAAGCGTAGTTTCTACCACATGAATAGAGTCACCTTCACATGAATATATCACTGAGTATACCCACCCCTGGTTATCATTTTCGTGAACTGTTTCCTCAAAGTCCTCTAGGTATCGACAATATTCTTTCGCACTTTTCTTCGCAAACTTCACAGCTTCCTCAACATCTGAGAAAACATGAGCTGTTGTATCTGAGTGCCGATCATTCCAAATTACTGTGTATAGTTTCATTTCACTTCTCCGAATTGTTTATATTTTTAATGCAATCCCACATCACCACACCTGACACTTCACATGCAGCCTCTTTCTTTAGCATAGCTGAGTACTGGGCTGCCAGCGCCTCTTGCTGCTCGTATTCCTGCTCATCTAGTGTTGCTACCAGTAGAAACATTATTATTAGTGATAGTAAGTAGAACGGGCCTAGTTTCATTGTTGTTCCTCGCTAGGTTGATCGCTCTCAACGACTACAGAGTAATTGCCGCACCTATCCGAGCACAAAAGATTCTTATTTTTCATTCTATATAGCTTGGCTGTCAGATTTCTGCGTTTACTGATAACGCCGTTTTGTTTATACAAAGCAACTAAAAGGTGATCTATGGAAATCGTTCCACCATTCTTTTCTATAATGTTTACAATTTTAAATTCAGCGTGATCGCTTTCTGATAAGCTTAGCTCATCAATAAGTTCTTGGGGCAAGTCTTTTAGATCATCTAGACTGTTTATTTTCATCGGTGTTCCTTTGTGATTTTTTCTAATCTATCATCAAGTTCAAGCATCATTTCTGGATCACAACAAGCATGCGCAGCTTCAGTTATAGCTGTCACTTGCTGCTCTAAGTCAAACAGTCTTTGCCTAGTCCTACGTCCGACGGTCGGGAGGCGATCCAGGCATGCGTTGCATATTGTCTCGCCATTCATAAAGGTGCTCATGTAACCCGTGGCTGGGCAGTAGTCACACTTCTTAATTGGTTTATTCATTTTCCGGCTTACTCACTATTTCAAAATCAAACGGTCTGCTGTAGCTCGGCATCCAAGTACCACATGAGCATTTATACCTGAGCATTATTGAGTTATTTCCCTGAAGGCGTTCTTTACAGTTCGGGCAGTGTGGCTTTAGTTCAGACACTTTTCTATATTCTGGTTTAATCATTCACCGCCACCACAACTACATCTTTACCTACAAGAGGGTCTGGCATAGCCTTGTATCTCTGAAGGAAAGCCGCTCGGTCTTCTTCGGACGGTATGGGCAAGTCAAACTCGCCGACATGGGTCGTGTCCCATTCATCGTTCCAAAAGCGTTTGTCCTTAACATTAGCCCGCAACCATGGCTCAACAGCCCTCAGGACGCGCGGTAGCATATGAGTCATTAAACCACTCTCATCAGTAAGTAAGCCAAGATCTTCGTAAACATGGTCGATTTTAGTATGTAGCCGGCCTGTGGTTAAATTTCTAAGTCTTTGGATATCTATTTTTATATTACTCATTCGCTGCCTCCATCTTTTTAATAATGAGCTTATCTTGCAAGTGCTCTATCTCTTTGTCTCGCAAGTGCTGAATTAGAGCCTCGGTGACTGTTAAGTCAGCCGCGCCCAGGTCTCCGGTCATTTTGTGTAGTAACACTTCGTCGATTAGTTGCTTTTGATTGTTCATGTTGCTGCTCCTAACATGCCACCCTGCTGCACCCAATCATCGTACAGCTTCTTGCTGCCATGGCACATAGATGGCAACTCGTTATATATGTAGTTGGCCCAAATTGGTATGCGCTCGATATTCAGATGATCAGCCCGGCGGCAAGCTCCCATCAGGTCGTTACGCAGCATTGCTTGCAGGAACCCGCCAGGCTCGATTCCATGGCTAACGTATCTATCAAGCGCATCTTTAGAGTGTAGCTGTGAATAATCGAAAACATCCATCTTAAACCCCCTCACGCCTCAAGGCTTCAGTTACACATTCATCTAATGATTTATTGCCACCCTCACAAGCGTCCACGAATTCAAATATTCTCTCACCTGCGGCTGAACATTCAGTTGTAGTTTTGAAGCCGCTAATACATCCGATTTCAAATTGAGTTTGAATGTCTTTAGGAGTTACGATTGAGATTGCTGCTGCTAATATTAAAGTTTTCATAATGTTGCCCTTTGGTTGGTTTAGGTTTATACGTTGAATCTATTTGCGTTTCTGCCCGTAATCGCGTTTCTTAATCTTCGCCATACGTCCATCCTTATGGTGAAACACTAGCCCTTCAATATCCCTGTGTTCTAAAAAACCACGTATCCCATCAAAGGTTCTTTCAATCCCGTCATATTGTGGCGCTCCACTGTGTGGCACTAGCACATGCGTCTCAAATCCTTCTGGGTTGCCTTGCACTTTCGGGCCGCAAAGTTCGTAAGTTCCATCAGGCCAATTACCATCGCCAAACGCCTCAACGTGCCAGCGATCTTCATCAGCATCGGTTACGGGCATCCAGCCGACTTTCTTACCTGTTATTTCATCTGAATCAACTAGCTTAAATCCTTCCGGTTGTGGCTTGCCTTTTTTTAACTCCCGGCGCTTAAACATTAAGCCGTCCATAACCATGCAGCAAGTACCGTCATACTTTCTTGTTGGCACTCCTTCTCCAGAAAATACCCAAGCGCACTCTTTATGCGGCTCGTCTAATAATTCGCGCCTGTTATCGGGGTTGCGTTTAAATATTGTTGGTGTCTTTTTCATAATGTTGCCCTTTCTTGTGTGTTGTCAAAAATTTGCAAATATTGCGCGTTATTAATACATCTTATGCTCCCAAATATGGTCAATTATTTGATCCACATAAAACTCTATATCACTCTGGTATAAAGCAGCATAAGTGCCAGGTAGAGCAGTAGATTTACCCCATGGCTTAACCGAAACTGAGAAGTCAGGGAATTGAAGCTTAACCTTCTTACGAATTGAAGATATAAATCTTATAATACCCTGCTCAGAATCATCACCCAAATAGCGCGGGCAAACGATTACATCTATAGTGGCCACATTATCGCCTTTGTTAATTCTTTCTGATATTGACATGACATTTCCCCTTTTTGGTTGTTTCTTAAGTGTATAACTACATAATAGCATACTATTATCTTATGTCAACACTTATATTATATTTATATTATTATTGCATTGCCTTTATCTTGCTGCTATTATTAGTTCAGGAGACCAAATATGTCTAAATCAAAAGAAGTAAGTAAAGAACAACGACTTAAAGAGCGTGAAAGAAAAGTGCTTAGAGAGATTGTAGAGTTAGCCGGGGGCCAGGTTTCACTTGCTGAGAAATTAGCCAGAAAAACAAAGCGGCCAATAAATCAAAGTCACATTTCAAATATGATTAACGTTTATAAGGCTCCTATGCCGCCTGCTGAGCTTGTTATTCCGATGGAAAAGATTGTTAATAGGCAAGTGACACGGCATAAAGCAAGACCTGACCTGTACCCATATGAGCCGCCTGACGTGTATCCGGTTAGATACCCTCACAATGCAAAAACGCTTGCTGAGTATTTTGAACGTGAAACGGCTTATCGATTGAAAAACAATATTTAAATATAAAGGGGAAGATAAATGTACATGCTTATAATTATCGTATCGATATGCGTACTTATTCGACAAGGGTATATATTATATAAGGTTCAATGGGGAGTGCTGATAAGGCAGTACTTAATCGAATGTAAAGTTAAATACAACAAGTGGCGATATTCATCTGGTTATAGGTGGGTAATTAAATCTTACTTCGTTGATCAAATAGACTTTAAAACTATTGAAAAGCATCGCTATAACAGTAATAGTGCATTTGATAGGGGATGCCGAGAGGCTTTATTTAAAATAAGTGCTGGGGAATAAAATGGATGATTTTGATAAAATGTATAAGCAATCCTTGAGGAGTCACAGAGCCAGGAGCAAAAAAATACTGGCCGAAAACGAAAGGGCTTATGATTCACTTAACGATAAATCCAGCAAGTATGCTAGGACAATAAAAACTTTGCAGGACTTACACAAGCGAGCCCATGAAGTATATAAAAATGCTTCTAATGAAATATAATACATTTAAAATAAGTGCAGGGCTGTGATAAGCGCCTTGTTATATTTTGAAGTGGCTTGCAGGTAGCCACTAAGCACGGCGCAAAAATAGAAGCCTTAGCGGGCTTTAAAATGGGCTCGACTCCCATGAGCTACACCAAAATATAACACCACACTATACAGATACACAAGGGAATAACATGAACTGGCTTCGGGATAGTGCAAAGTTTGGGATAGATGCCTTTTTATTAACTGTCTGCTTGTTGTTTTCTCTATCTTTGGTGATCATGCCAATGTTTGGGATTGCCGCTCTTGTGGACATACACGCAGCCTGGTTTCTGTTATATATTCCATGGGTGCTAACACTGGATATTACTAGCAAGCCACTTATGGCGTTTTTTGGTTATGGGGAATAAAATGAATGACGCAACTGTAGCAACTTCAATATTAGCTGTAGGTATGGGCTGTATAGCTGCTTATTTAAATGTAAACGGCAAGAGATCCTGGTTTGTTTGGATAGGTGGTTTAATTTGTTATTTATTAATCGTGGTTAATGGGGTTTAAGAGGAATAAAATGAATGAGGATGCAGAAGCATTATTAATGATGCTTATCAGTGATGGGTATTCAAACAGCTCAGGTAGGGTGAGCAAAAAAACAGCTATTGCAATGATGAGGTACGTGGGCAAAGATAAAGAGCTTCAACGCTTAGTAAATATCGGGGATAAGTCAGGTATTTTGAGATACAGAGCGAGCAAAGGAGAATAAAATGACCAAATGCCGAGTATCACTAGACGAACTAAACAACGACAAAGGCGACTACACCAGAGAAGATTATATGTACGACCTGGGGCGTATTCAAAACAGGGCAACCGATATCATGGCTGATAAAGAGGCTTTCTTTGATTGCCTCGATGAACCCTTTGCAAACAATGAAATATCAGAACATGATGCAGATGTAATACATTTAATGTATGAAGTAGATCACCGTTGTAAATTGCATCATTTCCCGTTCAAGGAATATGTATTTAAAGCTGCGTGCTATAAGCTTCAGTTATGTTTTGAAGATTATAAAGATGATCTGATGATAGAGGATTGCAACGATTAATCTGGTATAATATAGGAAAAGCGAAGTGATTCAGTTTGAGCTTTTGCGGAAAGATCGGAAAGGAACACGACGATGAAAAACCCGATCCTCACGCCTTGAGCTATGTAGTAAAGAGCCGGATACGCACAGCAACCACTTTTGTGGAGACCTGCTGCCAACGTTGCAAAGTCGGTGGTATTGTTCGGTGGACGCGCTCACCAATACCATATGCAAAGGCTCAAACTGAGTCACTACCAAACAAGGATTATTGCTATGTCATTAACTCGTGATTTAACCCGTGATCTTACCAGACCTCTAACCCGTGACTTAACATCAAGTTCCGGTGTTACAAGTAGAAACCTTACTGAGCTTGTTAGCGCGAGCACCAAGTATTTTTCTTTTCCTGATTGGGTCACAGCTAACAACTATGAAGTGAGAATGAAATACACGCCTAGAAATTTCTCAAATTTAGCGTTTATCTTAGACCATCCAACTGGAATTTATTCACGAATTTATATAAATACATCAGGGCATCTAGTGACTAGGCATAGCTCAATAACAAAATCAGGGACGGTGCAAACACTAACTTTAGATGAGGAGAACTTAATCTATATTATTGTCTCTGGCACATCGTTGAAAGGCTACGTAAATAATGTTTTAACTATTGACACAACAGTAACACCTGTGGCGCAGACATTTAAATTTTCAGGGAAAAATTTTGCAGATACATTATATGTTGACGGCATTATATCAGAAATTGAACTTTCATCTAATGGGGTTCTTGAACGTTACTATAAAGCAAACGAAAGCTGGGCAGGCGCTTCAACCGTTCTCGCTGATTCATCAGGCAGCGGTCAGAATGGTACAGCCTTTAATATCACTAATGCTGATGCAGAGTCATTCACGTTAAATACAGCAGCAACCCCGGATCAGTGGGAAAATGGGGATCAATCTGTAATTATCCCCATTGCGTACTAAACTCCATCATAAACTGAAATACGCCAATCTTTTGCGTCAACATTCGCTGTGGCTATAATTCTGCATGTATGCCCCGTAGGGTTTACTACATAAGTAGCCCCGCCCATCACTGTCCACCCATCTGCCGCGTCTGTAGCGTCCAATTGAAGGGTTTGCGCACCCAATGTTAACGCTGGGTTACTGTCTCCAACTATATTGAAATCTATAGCTGTGTGCCCAAATAATCGATTAAAATCATCTGCGTGTGTTAGCGTCCAAGTGGATGGTGCTGTGGATACAACCCAGTACGAAGGATCTTTGCTTTCTAAATATAATATTTGGGTTGATGATTTGGAGTTTCTTCCTGCTTGCTTATATTCGTATTGGCCAGTGTTATACCCGAATATTATACCTCTTAAGGACTCATATACAGGGTTAAGTTTATTAGATGTATATCGAGGTCCTATTGAAACATTTTTTGCAATACCGTCAGTGTAGTGGCCGTTTAACGTCAACCCGCTGTCTGTATCATTAGTTAGCTTAACAAAATCAAAATCTGTTGCCCCGCCGCCTTCCGCGTACACACCATTGATAACCCCGCCTTTATTGGCTGACCCTCTATTCGACCCGTGCAAAACAGCTATTAGATCAAACTGTGATATCTGACCAGTAATAAGAGGATTATATAAAGATGAAAGCCTTATGCCGACACCGCATCTTGTAGTGTCCGCATGAGCGCAAGAAACAAGCCCGGTATCATTGCCAATGAATCGTATCCCACCTCCAATGACATACGCAAGAGTTCCGGCGGAACCAATTGTGTTATCTATCCATGGGTGTACATCTACTGTCCCCGCGCCGGAATCAACTGCTCTAATGTGGTATAGCTCAGAATTAATTATCAACATGTCATCGACAACAACTTCAGGTGGCAGGTTGTCTACGTCTATCGTAGTCGTTTGAGTGACTGATCCTGATGAACCGTTATTTACAATATTTGACCAGTTGGCTGTTACAGCTCCACTGCCAGACTTTTCCCAGGTTCCGCAGTCTTTAGCTCTTACTAGCCCGAGCTCTGCCAGATTATTACTTAAACCGCCTCCTAAACTACTTACATCTATACCCCAACTTTTTGCATTTCTTGCATCTATAAAATCAAATTTAGCACGCGATACTAAACTTAAATGTATTGCTGTATCACACGTCCGTTCGCTATAATTTACACCACCTGTACCCCAAACTTTAAGTCTACCAATGAATCTAGTAGTAACAACGTTGGTTATCGATAAAACTATTGTTATTGCTTCAGTAGCCGTAATTTTTACATTAAGCTCGCATCTTTCAAGACCTGTGCCTGTCCACGTTAAACCCTGTGAGGTGAGCATGTCCCCAACTATTTCGCTCTCAGCAACCGAGTTAGTTTCACAATAGTAAAAGAAAGCCTGAAGCCTGGCGTAATCATCCCCGCCCGTAGGTAGCCCAAAGCCTTTTGTCGATACTACCCCTTTAACCCAAACCTGCTCAAACCTGAAATTCAATGTATCGTGATTAATAACACTGCCGCCGTCATCTGTACCGGTTCCAGAAAGGCAGTTAAAATATAATGGGCCTGCATTTCTTCCGCTTGCGTAGTCTTTGAGAATGTAATAATCGCCTGCTGTTGCTGAAGCGTCTGCCGTCATGTTGGCGACATAATCCAGGTTTTTGTTTGTCCCTGTAGCTGATGTCAGCCCATTTGGCACGTAATCAGGGATGGTGTACATCGTTGAACCGTCATCATCCTTAACAACGATTTTATAAATTATGCCATTGTCGTAATAAATATCAGTTGCAGGTACGCCGCCCGTTGTAAGCGTTAATGATGTACCACCAAGAGTTCCGGTATCATCGGTATAATAGGGCGTTGGTGTGCTGGTGCCTTCAAGATAGAATTCAATGGTTCCGCCCGCCATTGGGCGACCAGTGATATAATCCATGAATTGCGGCTTGAATGGTTCGCCTTTTACATACGCCATTTATTAAACCTTCATTAGTTCAGCATAAAATTTAGAATGGGCTGCAAGCGTGGCGGCTTGAGTTGTGTCCTGGTTTTTAAAGAAAATTTTATAATAATCCGTAGCAACGCAATCAAGCCATAGTGTATCAAGGTTCCAGCTTAATCTATTGGTGTTATTAAATGACATGGTAACATTATGCAGTGATGCCCCATTATTTTTTGCAATGCCGTAAGTTATAAAAGGTGACCCACCTGTCGGTGCCACGGCATAATTCGCTGACATTTCACAATGGAATCTTATTCTGTTGTATTCAGCAGTCACCGTTATGCGGCTATTATTAACGGTGTCGCTATGTGACCCCGCCTCATCCCTTACTTCAGAATCCCAGGCCGGGTAGATAACAGAGTTGGCTGGTACATTTTGTGTGGTAGAATGCCCCAGCTCAACACGCGCCCCGATCCTGTTAGTATCTGAATAACCCTTCCTAACTAAATCTTCATCGTCTACCGGAGTGATGCCTTTAATTTGTCCTGTAACTGTTCCGCCTGCCAAGGGCAGTTTTAAGGCTGTATTCGCAGTATTTGTGGAAATATTCGAAGTATTAATGGCAATATTAGCTGTGTTTGTAGCTACTTGGTCTTGGTTTGAAACAACATAAGGATCAAGTGTATGAATGGTAGAAGTTAAAGCATCTTTTAAAACCAGCTTATAAGATACTGATGTATCGTAATAAATATCAGTTGGTGGCATACCTCCTGAATCCAGGGTTAATGAGTTCCCGCCACCTGTTCCGATATCATCGGTGTAAAATGCAGTAGGTGTGCTGGTTCCGCTTACGTAAAACTCTATAGTTCCACTTGCCATTAATACGCCCGTGGCTGGGTCGTGGAATTGGGGTTTAAACGGTTGACCTTTAACGTATGCCATTTATTTGCTCTTGATTAATTCGTGCATTGCTTTTATTGCGTTTTTATCGTTAATGCCTTGTGCTTTTTCTAAGCCTGCTTTGCCCAATTTAACCGCCATTCCTGCAACCGTTTCCTGCCCTGCTGCTGCTCTTAACGCAGTTTCTTGAGCCGTGGTAATCTCGCCTTTAAAACTTCCGGCCGCTACCGCTGAAGGGAAACGCCTTTCTAGTTCACTTACAAATATAGCTTGCGATAAAATATCATCGTTGAACTTCACGCCATTTTTAGCTGCTATTTTCTCCATCTGCTGGATAGAGTCCATAATCTGAACCCTTGAGACCTGATTACCTATAAGCCTACGAGACATTTGCCCCATGATTTTATTGGCATTGCCTGATAGCGGGTCGAATTTCTTACCTGTTGCTTGCTGCATCAGTTCCAATGCACCTTTGGATTCTGCAAAAGTATTATTGGCTGCTGCGTATTTTTTAGACTCAGACTTTAAAGATGTATTAATGCTCTCTCTTAAGCCTTTAAGAATTCGTTCGGCATCGGCATCCAAACCGCCTTCTCTGTTTTTGCCCCAGGTTACTTGTTTATCAATGAAGCGTTTTAACTCGTGGGCTTTTTTTCCATCCATTGAGCCACCAACACGCTTAAACACCATGTTTAAAGCTCTCTTTGCTGTGCCTGACCCCTCCATTGAGGAACCTTTTAATATTAATTGGGATGTTTCAGGGTCAAATCTTATGCCTTCTTTTTGTAGTTTCTGCATAAAATCGGTTGCGGCTTTTTGGGTGTTTATCTGCTTACCTGCTAATTCTGTTTTTACAATGTTATCAATGCTTTTTCCTGCCCGCTTGTTTATACCGCTTACCGCTTGCCATCTGCGCATTAAGGAGCTGCCAGCAACATCACCTGGCCTAGTGCCTGCCGCTATTTTTTTGTCAGTCAAGCCCCTAGAAACCTTTTTAAGCATTTTCCCATATTTAACTTTGTCCGCTCTTGAGGCCGTATTTATTAAAGATATAACGCCCTCATCATAGCCCTGGGTCACGGCTTCTTTAGAGGGTTTGTGAGTTTTAAGCTTGCCTGCGCCATTGACCATTTTTGTTGCCACTGTGCTCTCAGCTTCACCCTTTTTAATCATTTCGATCATTTGTTTTTTAGTGGGGTCAAGATATCTGAATATCTCGCTTTCTGGTGGTTTAGGTGTAGGCTTTGCTGCTGTCGGTTTGGGTGTGGCTAAATGGCCTTTCATTGCTTTGGCTACAAAAGGCGCTGCCATCATTAAAGCGGTTGGGGCTGTTCTTGCCACGGTTGCGGCTAATGGGCTGTCAGTGGCCTCAAGTGTCCGTTCACCTAATGTCTTACCTAACCCCTGGGCTTGTACGTTCTTTAGTGTTTCGGCTGCCTGATCAAGTCCTTGACCTGCCACAAGCTCACCCAACCCGGCTAAACCCGATATAGGGAAGTTAACCAGATCAACACCCTTTTTCATCAGCTCGCCTACGGTTTTAAGGCTTTCAACTTCTGCTTGAGTCTTTGGTTTGCGCGTCAAAGCTTCCTTAGTGCCCGCCACGGCCTGCGCTCCCGCTCCTTCATCAGCGAATGGGTTTATTGATTGCGCTATTCCTGCGATGCCTGCTAGTGGCTCAGTCGCAATTGCACTGCCAAGGGTTAACGCTGCACCTAGCTTCCCGCCTTCACCTGCTGGTAATTGTTCTTCAGCCTGAGCAGTAGATAAATCACCACCGTCTCGCTTGGCTCTTTCTTCAGCCACACGCTGCCTTAACACATCCGAATCAGGCTCTATATCATCGGGGATATTGTCTATTGTTATGCCATCTTTAGTTTCAATAGAATAAGGCATTAAAAATCCACTTTTATTTTTTTAGATTTTTTAGGCTTATTCTTTAAAGTACCAGATAATGTTTCTAGCTCTGCGTTTTCTGCTTCTAACTCGCGTATAAATTCACCCAATAAGGCTTTGTTGACTTCCTCATCACGACCAACACCAAACATGGCCTGCTTCATGCCTTTGACGTCCGCATCTGTTGGCCTAATTTCACCCGAAGCTTTAAGCTTTTGTCGTGCCGCAACTTCAGCGAAAGCATTAAACTGTTCGTCAAATTGACCTTGGCTTGAATAAACCCCTGGGATAAACCCTGCCGCTTGTCTGCCAGCACCACTTCTGGCGCCGTTTTCAAATTCCGTTAGAAATTCTTTAGCCTTTATTAGAGCCTGGGTTCGTCCTATATCTGAACCTTTTAGGGCTTTATGTCTTGCTACGTCTGTTTTTATGGTTCCCAGTGCTTTTTCTGTTTCAACGCGCCCCGGTCTTTCGCTCTCTATAATTGACGCGGCTATATCACCCGATGTATCAAGCTCTACGTTTGCCTTGCCTTGTGCTGCTGCTGTTGCCGTGCCGCCAGCTAAATCAATTTTAGATTGCAGCGCTGCCTCTAATGTTTTCATTCTTTCTGGGCCGGTAACTATGTTGCCTTCCGGGTTCAATACTTGAGATGTGTTATTTGGCAAGCTCTGAACTACAGTCCCATCGGGGTATATTTCTGTTTTTGCAGATGATAACCCACTTTTACCCTTGCCTAATGTCGCAAACTGCTGTGTACTGGACATAACAGCATCAAGCTCACCGTTATCGAGTCCGTCTGCTAAATTTTGTTCTGTAAAACCAAACCTGTTAATAAGCTCCGGAGCCATCAACCCCATTACAGCCGCTCTTTGGTCTTCATCTTCAATCTCTCTCAATGATTTGGCCGCACTGTATACCTCAAAACCATCCTGAGCGGTTATTTTTCGTCTGCCATGGCCAACGCTTTGCTCTAAGCTCTCTTGCTGCAGAGGCGCCATAAGGGCTTGCTGATCTGCTTGCTCATCTTTGAGCTTACGATCTGCCGCAATCTCACGTGATCGTTGCATGTTTAGTAATGAGTTTTGAAATGACTGCAACCCCGCTGAGGTATCCGCTGGCTGTAGTCCTAATAATATGTTTGGATTTAATGGCATGTTTTAACCCTCAAATTAATGCCCCAGCGCCCATACCTAACAGGCCGCCGTATAGCTGATCAGCACTCTGTCTGATTTGGTTTTGAGCGTTTTGGCCACCGATTATCCCGGCTGATCTTGCGGTTCCAATATCGCTTAACAAATTAGATACGTTTGATCCTTCGCCGATACTCACGTTCGCCTGTGAAGTAGCTAAACCACGACCAAAGTCCAGTAATCCGGCTATGCTTTGCTTCTGATCCGCAATCAATGGCATGGCTGTTAGTAGTGAGTTTTGTGATAAGCGCTCTAACGTAGAGCCTGAGCCTAACTTGCCCCTTGCGGCCTGATTCGACATTGTAGAGCGGTTAACATTATCCAGCATTTGTTGAAATAACGGGTTACTTTGAAGGAAATCAAATTGTTCTTGAGGGTTTGTTAGGAAACTGGCTTGATCTAACCCTTGTTGACCAGGACCAGCAAACTTCTCTAAAAAACCTAAACCTTGTTGTGATGCGCGTCTTTCTTCGGCAATGGCCTGTTGACCACCCTGAACTTGTGCCGCTGTGCCTGCTGCTGTTGCCCGTCTCGCATCTTCTCTAGCTGCTTCCGTCCCTGAAAAATCATCTACTATGCCAAAGGTACCAATTTCAACAATACTGTCAACTGCTCCGCTCATGGTTTCGCCTCGTATATTGCCAAATCATCTTTATATTCTACAAAGTTAAACAGAATGCTTGCTATTGATCGTACAGGCTTTCTATCTATTCTTATTGTCGTTAGCACTTTGTAATCTTTTTTTAAATCATCAATAACGCTCTTGCAGGCTTGTACCGCTATTTTACCACGTTTACACTTTTTAACACCCGCATGGATCACCGCGCAGCCATTTTTTGTTCTTACCGGGAAAACCATATCTTCAAATACATAAAATATGGCATCTGGTAAATTTATGAATTCCTGTGTAGCCTCAACCCCATCCATTAAACCAGGGTTAATTTCCGGGTCGTTTAATAATGGTAATAGTATCTCAGGATCTTTGGTTATCATGTTTCAGTAGTTCCCGAAAGGTCCGCATTTATTACTGCAGCCGTTCCAGCAATGGCCTCTACCTTCATTGAGCCGCCTAGTACGTGACCAATCAATTTATTTATTCTTACTGTTTTCATGGCTGGAATGGTTTCTTTCCACAACCAGTCGCCGCCGCTGCCATCGGTTGCAGTCGTAGCGCTTGCTATGCGCCATAATGTTACCTCAACGTTTGAGGTTGACGTGTTCGTTAGTGTGGCATTACCAATGAACTTCTTTTCGCTGCTTGCTGTGCTGGTTAGCACCGTAGCCGTTAAGCCTATTTGCGTTTCACTTGTAAAATTATCTAATGTTGTTGCCATTTATAAGACCTCTCGACCAATAATAAACACTTTGAAATCCAATAGGCCCGACAAATCATCATTAATTACAACTTCTAGCGCATCGCCTTTGCTTTCATCAAGCGTTACCCACTCCTCTAAAGGGTTTGAAAGTTTTAGCATTGTGTTAGTTCCATCGGATAACTGATTTACTATTAATGAGCCTGCCGTAATCATATCGCCAATACTTGATATATTTCCCGATGATAAAACCTCATTATTGTTAACGCGCCTAAAGTTTATCCCAACGCCTAATAATGGAACGCCCAATATGGCATTATAGCTTATGCCAAATCCTGTTGCGTTTTCTGTAGCTCCTGCAACTGTCACAATGCTGGTTACATTATCTGTGATAATAAAATCAACACGCTTATATTGTACTACTTGCCCCGCGCTTAGATTGGTGTGGTACGTTAACGCGCCTGACTCCTGAAATTTTAATTCATCAAGGTAATAGTCCTGAGTAGGGCCACCCGTATTTACGGTTTTAATTACCATTTCGTCTATATCACCAGTAGCGCCGGCTACGCTCAACGGGATTGCAAAATCCTGCCACACATTTAGAGTTGATCCATCTATATAATCACCAATATTAACCTCTGCGCCATCTATTACACCGGCTAGTCGTAATAAAAAGGTAATTTCGTTGTTGACATCATTGTACCTTGTTAGATATATAGAGCCTGTGAAAACTAAATACGTGCCCGCTGCTATTGCGCTTGATCTTGTTAATAAGGCTTGGTCTCCGTTTGATGTGGCTGTGGCATCAATAGACTTTGTGCCTGCTTTGGCCTGAGCCGTACTTGCAAAATCCCATGTTCCTGATAATGCGCTGGCTGTCCATAAAACTGAGTCTGTACCATCATGAATGCCATCACTTGCACCCCCTGCCGAGCCATCGACATTTAAAAACGGGCTTCCATTGTCATTAACCAGAGGGGTAATTACAGATCGATAAGACCGCCTTTCCTGCGTTGTAACTACAAGACCGCCGTTCTCAACTTCTGATACCTCACGGTTAGCGTTTGCAATTACCGTTTTTTGCATTAAATTTCATCCGCATTTGGTAACTCAATTACAGAAACTATGCCGCTCACTGTGCCTGTTGCCGCTACCCATTCCAACGCTACGGCTTTACCTGGGCTAATGATTATTAACGAGCTTGTCTTTAGGTGGAATAGCTTGTCAACCGTATCTAATTCTAAAAAGAATATTGTTCCGTCATCCGTTAACCCGGTTGTGTCAGTATCACTTTTCACTGTTGCGCCCAGGTTCGGGGATTTAACTGTATTTCTTGTTACTGGCGTTATATCTGCTCCTGCTGTAAAAGTAGGCGTACCGGTTACTTTTTTAATGTACATTCTACCTGTAGTGGTGCCACAGCTAACCCTTGCATCGCTAATGGCAATGTCCTTTGTTCCTGTGTTGGTGATATAAAAGAACTTATCATTTGCGCCAACAGGGTCTATGTCAAAAAAAGGCAAAGACCAAACCGTCCCGTGGTGGTGGTTTTCATGGGCGTCGAATAACTCGCCAACGCTCCTAGTCTTAAGTCTGTTTTCCTTGGTTACACCCGCATAAGGGCCATTAGGATCATCAATTTGCATTATGTCAACTCCGGGTCATTTAGTAATTGTAAATAGTCTATGTCTTGCGCATCACTTAATATGATAATTAAGGCCATTAATAATTGGTTGTTTCTCTCAAGCAACTCTTTAACTGTGGCCTCATGCTCTATATTGTCCGGCTCAAAGCTCATCGTGCATACCACTCATCTTCATCAATGAAATATTGTATAGTTAAAGTTGTTCCCCGTCTCACAATAGCGCCTGCGCTGTTACCGTTTATATTCTTTCCGTTACCAGAAAACTTTATTTTTGAGCCGTCACCGTTTCTAAGTATCACCACGTCATTAGCTGCTGGGTATTGGGGTAATGTAATCAAACTCCCTGATTTGGCGTTAACAAAGTCAAAGGCTACCGCTGTATAATCTATGCTTTTAGATACTGCGCTATATTCTTGAAATATCTGAGATGATAGATCAAAACTATTGTTTATTGGGCTTGTGGGTTCGCTATCAGATGCAAGATTCCATGCAAATTGCTCTTGAATTGAGATGTTAGTCACAGTATCAGTTGAGCCGTCTAGTGCAGTCCATAGCTGATTCAAAATATCTTCAAGGTTGCGCTTGTAGTGCTCACTATCAATTCGAGAGCTTCTTAACACAGCAATAGGAGGGTTAATATTAGACATTAGTACCCGTGTTCCTCTAAATCTGCTGCTGCTGCATGAATTGACACCTTAATAGGGTCGCTGACTCTAATTTTAATAAGTAATTCGTACCCGCTGGCAAAGGTGAAATACTCCACTTTCTTTAAATAGTCTCCCATCACACCGGGGCTTACAAATTGCTCATCCTGCCAAGTCCTGCCACCATCTGCGCTATGGGTTAACATAAAAACAGGATCAACACCTTGCCCTGAAGCCAAACCAACGCCGGTTTCTATGATTAGCTCAAACCTGCTCATCAAAATCCGTTGACCTGGCTTACCGATATCTATAGCGGTTATCGGTCTAATGACGCGCTCTCTTATAAGTATATCGCCTACATCGTCGTTGGTATCTCTATCTAAATAATAAATATTTCCGTTTCTGTGATCTGTTACCAAGTTCTTGCCGAATGCCCAACAATAACCGTTGCCTATGTCTCTAGCGTCATCGTCTGCTATTTCAAACCAGCTACCATTGGTTTCATTATACACCCAGGTTTTGTCCGCTGTTGGGAATGTATATATTACAAAGTCTTGCCCCTGGTACTTGATGGCATCACAGAAACAGTCTGACACATCAGCGTAGCTTTCAAACGCATTATTAATGGCTATAGTTGATATTTGCGTTTCTTGATAGCCTTTCAGCTTATAGGCTGTTTTATCGCCACCTAGAAAATAAGCAGCATCTTTTGTGTTAGTTACCGCATGAATCCCGGCAATACCAATATTAATAATGCCGCCTTCAATACGATCAAAGGGCGGGTTTCCTGTGCCTGAGTTATACCAAGGCTCTATGGTATCAACGCCGAACAAGTACAAAGCTTGATCAAAAGCATAGACACGAGTTAAGTCATCACCTTTGGATTCTGCTGTGCCGTAATTTAAACCGTCAATGCTGGAGCCGTCACCTGCATCACTCACCGCAAAACGGCCTGCATCACCGTCATAAATCATTTGACTGTTTAGGAAGGTCGTGCTGTTTGGTGTCTCTAAATCCGAATCGGTCACTTCTGTAAGACTGGCACCGTCTGTACGCCATACCCTGCCGCCTGTCACTATATAAAGATAATAGGCTGAAGCATCAAATACACACCTATCAGTACCGGCTATAGTGCCAAGAGATGTTTGCACACCTGCTGAATCAACCTTATAAAGATCAGTTCCATTTACAACAAACACACTACTATTGAATGTATTTTTGTATATGCCTCGGTTAGTTCCTGAACCTGTTGAAAATGTAGCTTTACCAGGCCAGGAGATTAAAGCCTTTTTGACCTTGCCTGTTGGTTCAACCTCTGGATAAAGGTTTTTAGTGACCTGAGCAGATAACGGCCTGCTGTTGTGCTCATAAGCCTGGTCAACTATGTCAATAGGATAAGTAGGCATTAGCTTAAAAATTTAGCAGGGTTTGAATACCTGCCTTTCCTGGATTGTCGGTTAGCTTTTGCTATAGCAATGCTAAATTCATTTGCCCAAAATCTTGAGAGCTCAAACTCTCTCGCCCACTCGCTGAAGTATTTCATGCAGCCAGTGATATATATTCTTGGGTAATTAGTTAAAATATCGTTTGTCGCGTTTGTATCTGAAAGCCCTGTTAGCTTCTTGTAGTATTGCATCTCAACCGTGTAAGCCTGATCAGATACCTTGTTGAATTCTAGCTGTGATGTAATCGTGTAGCGTGTCGGAGCGTTTGCACTTGAGCTAACCTCAAGTGTTTCTGGTGGGACAAATATAATATCAAAATATTCACTATCTATGAGTATTTGGTGCTTCCTCATTGAGAGAAACCCGTCCGGTAGAGCTAAGAATCTGTCCACTGTGCTAGTTGTGCTAGTTGCCCTAACCTCCATTTCACGAACTTTAAGAATTGTCCACATTTCAGTTTCAGCAAGATCAATAAACGTATCAATATACGAGAGCATATCGGTACGTTTAGCGTAAGCCTCAATCGTTGATCTTAACTCAGTGTAATTGTCTAAAGCCATAGAAAAAAGAGGGCTATGAAGCCCCCTCCTCCGCTTTCTTCGCCGCTTTCTTGGCAGGCTTCTTTTCTTCCTTAATCTCAATCATCCATTTCTTACTGAAATGATCTGGATTAATTCGGAATTGATCACCATGCGCTTGACGCTGCTGACCATAGAAACCAAATCCGCCATGCGGGAAATGTGCTTTAACTAACATATCCTACCTCCTAGGTTATTGTGTAACCGTTGGCATATGAAATGTCAGTATTGCTCACCATGTTTTGCGGCGTTAAAAACGCTGAACAAGTGATAGTAGGTGAAGTACCAGCAGTTGTATAACGAATACCTAAATACTGTGCGCTTTCTGCAAGTGTAGTAGGTGGCACGTTAATAACAAACTGGAATCCAGCTACAAGCAAGTCAGCATCCTGTGCAGGAGCGCCAGGAGTGCCGGATTCAAATACACGTCTGCCCACTAATTGGCGTCCAGTAGTTTGAGCGGCATCCGTCGCATACTCAACATCAAAAGTGTAATCTTCATCGCCTGTGGTCTGATCCGCTGCTACCTCAACAGTAAATACAACTGCCATGGGATTACCGTTACCAATACTACGGTTAACAGATAAATCAATTTTGTCTGCCCCCACTGCTGATGTTGTTACAGCCTGAGAATCAGAGAAAAGGTTATCATTATCAATATACATTTAATTTCTCCTTATGCTACTAGTGATTCAGCGTTGGTTAATGCATCGTTTATCCCAACAGGAATACCCAAAAACATTAATCGATGGATTGAGCGTCCGAACTGATCTAAACCAGGCTCGATTGTTACCGCACTTGTAGACTTCTCAAGGGCTGCAACACGCAATAAAGAAGCGGCTGTTCTATTCATAAAGAACATTGGCTTCACGCCTTCAGGATCAGGTAGCCGATCAATTGCACGAGACATTAGCTTGGGCAAGAAAGTTGCTGCTGTGGTCGCCTGAGTTCCAGACAATGCAGCAAGGTCTGATATATCAAGGTTTGGAATACGAACGCCGTACCTCCAATCCTTAACAACAAGACCAACTTTCCATTCAAAATAATCCATATAAGCGCGGAATCGGTTGTTAGACGCATCGAAAGCATCACCAAGACCGAGATTTTCATGTTTCAACCCAGCTTGCGAGCCTTTAGGGAAAATGCCATAAATCTCATTTTCACCCATGCCAACTAACCATACGGAAGTATTATCACTTCCAGAACCGCCGCCTAACAGTATATTCTCACCGTTGGCATCTGCTGTGGCCGTATACCGATTTGAAAGACCAACGAATTCTTCAGGGTTTGAAGCTGCACCATAAAACATAGTGCTGGCCACTTCTTGACCTAAAGATTCGATAAATGGACGCGACTCATTAAGTCTGTATTCGGCTGTATTGCCGTTCAGATCTACGATAGACGCATCAATTTCTGATCTTGCTGTAGCCATCCCGCATTGCTCATCAACTTGCGCTGAAGTCGCTTTGCTAACAGGTACGCCAGCGTTAACCATACGCCAGTAAGTGATAGGTAAGCCTGTTCTGATAGATACACGATCACCAGTAGGGAGATTACCTGCTTTAAACATCATTGAATCAATAATGCGGTTCTTCTGACTTAATATCTCTGCAACGGCAGAAACAGACCCGTCAGGGTCAACCTCTTTACCCCAGTCAGCCAGGGTTTTTAATGTTCCAATAGTAGCCATTTTTTACCTCATTGTTTGTACATTCTCTGGGCTAATGTTTTAGCTTCAGATTTTGGGGCAGACTTTGGTTTGATGGTTTTAGGGATTGATACAACTTTCTTGGATTTGCTAGGATTATCTTTTAGCAGCTTTTCGTATTTCGCTGCTTTAAGAATCGCCTCCATAACACCAGCACTTTTTACACTTGAAAACTCTGCCGGGGTCATGTTGGAATCTTTCACATATCCATCAATCGCCTCTAAATCAGCTTTACGCTTGTCATCGTCACCTGTCCACTTTAAGTTGTCTGATAACGCTTTGTAGTTGTCTGCTAAAGCCGCATCTGACAAGGTTTTGAATTGGTCTTTAAGCTTGGATAAAGCGCCCTGTTTGGACTCTCTCTGCTCTTTGACTTTCAAATACTCTGACACATCGGTTTCACGCAAATCATCTAAATCTACGCCATCGTTACTGCTGATAAGCTTTTCAATTTCAGATTCAATACCAGAAAGCGTTTCAAGGGTTTTATCAATCCTATCCCTCTCTGCTGCGCTTGCCTTTCTATCTTCTGAGACTTCCTGCTTACCTTTGGTATAATCGGCCTGCATCATGTGCCCGCTTTTCCATTCCTGGATAGTGCCTAAACTTACTTCTTCACCATCAATGTCATAAAAAAGCTCTTCCTCTGCGGTTTCTTCTTCCTCGGCTACCTCGGTTGTTCCAGTGGAGTCCTCGGTTTCTTCGTTGAGTTCCTCTTCAGGATTGTTCAACTCTTCAATCATTTTCTTTCCCCGTTATTGCGTTTATTAGTCTTGTTAACATGCTCTGCGCTTGCCTTCCATCTCTTGCAATTCTTTCCATCCTATTATGAACCCAGTCCAATGATTGCATTTTTCGCCATATCTCATCACGCTCATTGCTTTGCTGGTATTTTGTCTTTGTGAATTCTGCAAATAGCTCTTTCTTCATTGCTTTAACACTAGAAACATATTGCTTGTTATTAAGAAAATCAGTAGCTTCTATGCCGCTGCTGATCTGCTCCCTGAACTTTGCCTCTCTTTGCTCATCATTCAATGCCCTGCCCCTTTATATCTTGGCTGTATTTTAATTCCATCTCTGTGTACTTGGCTTGCAATTCATCAAATTGAGCTTGAACCTTGGCTGTTAATTCCGCGTTAAACTGTCTGTGCTCTTCCTCAAGCTTGGCAATGTTTAAGTCCTGTGTAGCCCTGGCCTTCATTAAATCAGCCTGTGCTTTGACCTCTTCAGCCTCCGCTAATGGATTACCCAATGATTCAATGTGCTGCTTCATTAACTGAGCCACTTGTGTTAATTGCTCATTCTCAGCCTGTAGAACCTCATCAGGCTTGGTTGGGTCGTTAAAGTACATTGCTGTATCATTTTTACCCATCAACTTAGTAATGTCTGTTAATGTATTATAAACCTTTGAGTAATCAGAAATAGTGGATTGCTGATTTATAAAGCGTAGTTGTGTCTCCAGTAATATACCGAGGTTGGCTATCGCTTCTTCACTCTCGCCTAGTGCTAATCCTACTTCAGCCAGTGCGTAGTGCTCGTGCTGCCAATTTTGTGGGTCTACAATTAATGGCTTTCCTAATACCTGTATTTCTCTTTTCTCATTTTGAAAATGCTGCGCTAACCATATAACACCCTCGAATAACTCCCTAAACCCTGTCTCAGCATATACCCTAGAAACAAGCTTGATCTTAGCCTTGCCGGCTTTATCTACACCCTCGAACCTGGTTGCTGTTTCTTCTCCAAAATCATCGGCTGATAATCCCTGTGTGGCTAATAACTGACCTACTGATTGCGCTTTTTCACTGTCGATGTACTGAACAACCTGCAAAGCAGAATCACCAATATAAGGCGTTAACAATGGCATTATCTTGTCGTGTGGTGTGCCATCAACACGCACAACACCGCCGATCTTATGTCCTAAATAATCATCAAGGTCTACACTACCGCCATCCATTGAGCCGTCTGAGTCGTCAACAGCTACGCGAGGCCGATTAACCTCGTATATATTATCCATTATTCCGCGTTTAATAGAGGTCTTTTCTTTTTGGTACTCTGCTGTGGTCTCACCTCTGGATTTACCGATAACCGTATGCGGCATTAATATCTGACTTAATATTGCATATGGGGCATGATCAAACGGTTCGTTTTGTAATATTACATCGCCTGCACGGATAATAGATCTGCGCTCCAGTGCCCCGTCATTATCCATATCTATCATTGAGAATAAATGCTGAATCTCAACCTCTTCACTTTGCCATTGTACACCTGTTTTTAAATCATACCCGCCGTCTTGATCTTGTAAGCGTTTGTGTTTTAAGGTTTTGTTGTGCTCACTCTGCATTGGGGCAAGCTTTTTAATTATTTCCTCATCGAAACCCTGGGCGATTAAATCACTCTTCATCATTATGGTTTCGTCGCCAATTACTTCAGCATCTTCCTTGCACTCTGCGCCCTTTGATATAATAAAGTTCTCTACAGGGACATTTATAATGCTTATCTTTTGCTGTTTATATATAACTTTAAACTTGACGTTGGTTTCTTCATCTTCTGATTCTTGTTCTAACTCATCAACCCGGATAACATTCTTACCCTTTTTCAATGAGTCCAGAATTGATGCATACTCATCGTCACTAATGTTTTCATACCGTACATATTTCGATACTTCGATATCTTCCATGAAATACTTGACTACTGATATCTTTGAAAATCCTGGCTCTTTCATCCAGCCGTGCAGGGTTCTGAATGATTCCTTTTGATTTCTGATTATATGATTGGCGTAGCGTGTTTTTTGTTCAGCCTCTTCAATATCGTTCTTAC
>Ga0209345_10000712_pt1 | contig 42494 bp, 39 predicted proteins | sample Cruoilmetagenom7_FD_187294 | JGI IMG/M metagenome (GOLD analysis project Ga0209345, IMG submission 187294) | Oil polluted marine microbial communities from Coal Oil Point, Santa Barbara, California, USA - Sample 7 (SPAdes) (version 2) | ecosystem: Environmental > Aquatic > Marine > Oil seeps ...
CTTCCGATCTGTGACATTGCAGAGCGATCAGAATCCGAACGGATGACCAAGGAATTGGTGTCGACGATCAGCCATGAACTACGTTCGCCGATGACCGCAATCAAAGGTGCGATGGGGCTCATTGTTTCTGGTGCCGCCGGCGAACTTTCAGACAAGGCGCGCGAGATGGTCTTAATCGCCCAGCGCAACGCCGACCGACTGGTGCTAATCATCAACGACTTCCTTGATCTGGAGAAATTCTCCGATGGGCAGATGGTCTTTGACGACACTCCATCCGATCTATTGCCAGTAGTCTATGATGCTGTCGAAGCCATCGCCGGGTTTCAGGGCCGCTTTGATGTGACGGTCGAAATAGATGCACAGGACAGTGATTTGAGGTCCCTCTTGGATCCGAACCGGCTGGTGCAGGTCCTCGTCAACCTATTGTCCAATGCAATCAAATTCTCACCTCCTGGCGGCGTAGTGACAATCCGCCTTGCGCATCATCAGTCATACAACCGCATAAGCGTAATCGACCGCGGAGACGGAATTCCCGACGCGGATCAAAAAGCCTTGTTTGGCAGATTTGTCCAGATCGGTCTAAAGAACCGCGCGGCCACAGGCGGCACCGGTTTAGGATTGAGCATTGTCAAAGCCATACTTGAGCATCAAAATGGTACGATATCAGTCGACAGCGCACTTGGCCAAGGCACAACTTTCCATGTAGATCTACCTCAGATCGCGCCGGTCGAAGCCCGTGCACACGCCGAAGGAGCCTAATTCATGATCGTTATGCATGTAGAAGATGACGCTGATATTCGCGAAATTGCTCAGATGGCTTTGGAAATGATGGGGGATTTCACGGTCGTCCAGTTTGACTGTGGTGAAGCAGCCCTCGAAGGCGCCGGCGGGACAGACCCTGACGTGATCTTGTTAGACGTTATGATGCCCGGCATGACTGGTCCACAAACATTGGCAGAGTTGCGCAAACTTCCCCATTTAAAGGACGTTCCCGCGATCTACATGACCGCACGCGTGCAGCCAAGCGAGATAGACGGCCTTAAGAATGCTGGCGCGCTGGGTGTTATCGTCAAACCCTTTGATCCGGTTTCACTGGCCCAACAGATCACCGATCTGGTTGCCAGCTAGAGGCTGAGTGGCCGGTTTCGTACGCCACTAAGCCGCCCGCTCCAACACATCCATCGACATTTCAACCCAGTCGAGGATGTCTGACCACAAATCAGCCGTGTAGTTTCTGTCTGCAAGTCTTGTGGTAAGAATACAGCTTTCTATGACGTGCGCCCGATCCCCAAGATCAGCAAACCCTAGCGTCCCGGCTGTGCCCGCAATTTTATGTAGAATCGCCTCAATCCGCTGCAATTCAACCGCCTCTTGCTCAGGGGTCTTCATGGCGGCTTCAATGCTCGCGACTATCTCAGCCTGGCGTTCTACCAAAGCCGAAATGAATCGAGCGCGGATCGGTTTCAGGCTATCATCAATGTCAATTTGCGTCATGCGGTCTGAGCAGTCGTCCAAATATTGCCAAGCTCCTGTTTGAGGCGGTAGGCATTCTGCTCAGCACTGTCGTGTGCCTCGCGGAGCGCGTCAACAGCAGCATCGCCTTTGCGCCAGACCATGCGTTTCATTTTGCCAGCGCAGATGCGAACGTCCAACCGCTCACCATTGCTCTGGGATAGCTCCATCAAATATATCTGGCGGTTAATCTGATCGACAAGGCGGCCAATATCAATGTGGGAAGCGCCCTCAATAACACTTACGAATGTGCCATTGCCCGCATACGATAGCAATCTTTGTGCCGGCGCGAGACAATCAGAAATAGCTTCGCTAACGTCCGTGACCATACAGGTGAAGTCATAGTTGGACATTTCATAGTACATGTCTGCAACCTCACGAATGGTGAACCCCAACGCGACCGAACCACACAGGGATTTGCGCGACAGCTGGGTCACATAGTTTTCGATCGCGTAGTTTTCGATCACGCCATCCACATCCATGATAGAAAAAGGCTCATGAAGTTCTACGAAGGGAAGCGCAGCATTCAATTTGTTTTCGGGCGTTTCCGAGGCAAGGATGCTTGCTTCTCTCTCCCGAATATCGTTAGCGATCGGTTCAACGAGGTTGAGACGGCCACGCAAGCCATTTAGTTCAAATGGTTTGGAAATATAATCTGTCGCACCCGCGCCGAACGCACTGTCGATGTAGCCTTTTTCAGCCATGGCGGTCAGCATAAGGATCGGCGTGCGTTCATATCCTGCCGTCCCGCGCAGAATACCGCACAGATCAATGCCGTTCGTGCCGGGCATCTGGATATCCAGCAAGAAACAATCAAACCGACGGTTTTGAGCGTTCATCAGCTCGACAGCTTCCAGCGCATCCGAAGCGGTCGCAATCTCGTGGTCGGGCATTGAACCGATAAAATGCTCAAGAGTTTCGAGGACGATTGGATCATCGTCAACGGCAAGAATGTACATCGTTTTGCTCCATAATCCTCTGCGCTTTGACAATCCGTTTCGTACGTCACGGACCAGCGCTATTTCATGCTATCATAACGGGAAAGTTGGCAAGAATACGTCCGCCATGCGGCATTCTCGGAAAAGTTGCACCCGCTTGTGAAAAACCTTCTTCTAGGTTGTAGCTGCAAACCCGCTTGATCGTTCATGCCAGCCCTATCGTGGACAGATGCGAAACCGGCCAGCATATGTGGCGATACCGCGCGTTTGGACCGACCAAAGCCGCGCATCCTAATCCGACGCTTCATGCTTCGACAAAATCAGCATCCACTGTCAGATCTCCGGCGTGTGTGTCGAATATCTCGCAGACATCACGCAAGAGTATGAATGTTAGATGGTGCTTGTTTAATCGGCACAATATGGCAGGATTGAAAGCGCTACCACACATTCGAGACCTTTGCGACAAAGCGCAACTTGATGATTTTAATGCATTTTTTCGAGTGAACTCTTCGGGACAAATAGCGCGTCTCGGAATACAGTATGTCACTGTTCCGATGTCGCTTAAAACGCCAGCCCGTTTAACTTCTGTTGCGAATTTTGCGCTTACTTTGATCTGTATAATTTCGATCTCAGAAACAATCGCAGGACCGACGTTAAGTTTCAGAAAGTTACCTGATGACCATAGACATTCGACCCGCTGAAATTTCAGACATGGACCAGCTCTTGAAGCTGTTGCTGGCCGATGCAGAAAGCCGAAACACGGTTGAACCGTTGCTGTGGAAAATTGACACCGCGCCTCATGACAAAATCTATTCGGCCGTTACAACCGCGATTCAGGCCGAAAACCCACCATTCCGGCAGCAATGGCTGGTTGCAGATGACGATGGTGAACTTGTCGGGATGAGCCATTCCATCCTTTTACCTGTCCCTCCGATATATGCCGGGGAATTCGGGCCGCCGGGCTTGATTATGGAAGACTGCTATACGGCTTCTGGTGCTCCAGCCGGGCTAGAACGGCGGCTTCTTGAAGCCACCGAGTCCGACTTGTTCAAAGCGGGAGCGCAGATAATTTTGGCGTCTAGTATAGCCGGAGGAGAATGGGAAAAAACCTATGCCAATCAAAGCTATGAAGCACTAACGTTATACTTCGCAAAGACCGACCTTACCGTAAACCGAACATTCGCAAACGTACATAAGGCTACGGCCAATGATCTGTCCGCCATCGTAGCCTCCAGCGCGACCAACAGAAGAATTCTCAACGATCTGCATAAGCTGTTTTGGAAGCCACATAAGGACGCTGATGATCGCTTTGGGGCGTGGATGCAGCGCAGCCTCACCCTCCCGGACCGGGACATGTTCGTATCGCGGGTTGGCGGAGAAATCCAGGGCTATGCCATATCGCATCCAGCAACCCCGCTGCACTTTCCAGCTGCACATGATATCTCCGGTGTCGGTGTGATCGATGACTTCTACCACGATGCGCTGGAAAACCCTTTAGAGCTTGCCTCAGATGACATTAGAGCTGCGGCGCTTTTCGGCGCGGCAGAGGCGGCAAGGAAAGCACGCGGCGATCATTCAGTTTTGGTTGTGTGCCCTGCCGCATGGACGTCCAAGATCACGCTGATGGAACAGGCATGCTACAAAAACGCCATCACATGGTTCATCAAGATGGTCGGTTAGAGGCGGTCATTCGAAAAGACAGTTTTCGCTAATTATCAGCACCTGAAGCTGCTGAAAGAACAGCCAAACATTTGAAATGTTTATGCAAGATCACTTGGTGCACAGGTGGTCTTGAATCGTGTAACACTTCACCAACCCATGCGGAAAGCCCAAGTATACGCAACTACGGGTTGAATTTTGAGCAATACGCAATTACATGTGCAGTGAAAGACACAGCGTTCCGACCCATATTTCTGTATTTTCTATCTGAGGTAAAGCTTCATGTCACATCCAGTAGACATTCACGTTGGCCAAAAATTAAAGCAGATGAGAACGGCACGCCGCATGTCCCAGAGCGATTTGGGGGAAAAACTGAACCTTTCATTTCAACAGATCCAGAAATACGAGGCAGGCTCCAACCGGATTTCAGCCAGCAGACTTTTTGAACTGGGACAAGCTCTTAACGTCGAGGTGGCCGATTTTTTCGATGGAATACATGACGAAACGGAAGTGGGCAAAACAGATGCCACTGGCATGGCGGTCGCAACCGCGCTCGCAGCGATAGAGAGCGAAGATACCAAAAAGCGCATTTTGAGCTTTATTGAAGATGTATCAGCCGCAAAACTCTGAATGACGCTCCTTTGTTGATGACCTGATCAAAAGCGGCCACACGCCCCCAAACCCATAGCTATCATCGATAAAATGCTGAGCGCCTGACCCTTCATAATTGTTGGTGGGCGGTGGCGCAATTTTGTATGAGACAGAGAATATCTAAATTTCTTGGGGTTACTTCTATCCCGATAGAGACCTTGTTCTTACGTTGGGACAGCCTACGTAGTGTGGTCAATTTTTGTTGGTCCGACCAACGGCAAACGAAGGTTGCCGAGTTTTGCTAAAAAAGAGGAACATGGCAAATCAGCTCCAAGTAGGCTATAATTAAGAATGTCCGTCATAGATCTAAGCAAACTTCCGGTTCCCCAGAACAACTTTAGAGAGTTGCTCGATTCCGTTTGCGAAAAATATGAGCTTGATTTTGCAGCATATGCCGGCATGGATCCCATCGCGCAAGCAGTCCATGGTTTTGTCAATTATCCCGACGAATGGCAGACCCGCTATGTCAAAGAAGGATTTCAGCACAAAGACCCCACCTTGCTGACAGCAGCACGCAGTATTGCACCTGTTGATTGGCAACGGCTGCGAAACGATGATTCATTCAAGACTGTTTTGCTGGCAGCAAGTGACTACCAGATTTTCGAGCAAGGGCTGACCATTCCGGTCAGAGGGCCGTTTGGTGACGTGGGCCTGTTCAGCGTGACGCGTAATTGCTCTGACAGGGAATGGGCCCTGCTGAAGGAAAAGATACTCGGCGATCTTCAGACGACAGCCGTGTATATGCATGATCATGTTATGCAGACAAATGTGCTGAGCCATAAGTTGACGCATCCATCACTGTCATCGCGTGAAAGAGAAATTATGCAGTGGGTCGCCGCAGGAAAATCCCAGCAGGACGTGGCAGACATCCTATCGATTTCGAACCGGACCGTTGAGGTTCACTTGCGCTCGAGCCGTAGCAAGCTGTCTGCCCTGACAACAGCACAAGCGGTAGGCCGCGCGATCGGCCTTGGCTTGATATTTCCTGTCTAAATTCAACGCATACGGGTTTCCCACAATAGCATTGCATAGAATTAAGTACGATCATCTTCTCAAATAGGAGAAGTTAGACATGATTATAGTCATTGATGGTACGAACCGGCACCTTTACACACGACTTCTTGATGAAATGTTCGCGCTGCGCGCACGGGTCTTCGGGCAGCGGCTCGGCTGGGAAGTCGAAATTCGGGATGGGCGTGAGATCGATCAATTCGATGCGCTTGATCCTGCTTATGTGATTGGGGTTAACGACGACAATAAGGTCGTATCTTGTGTGCGCGCATTGCAGACCACAGGGCCGCACATGCTGTCGGACGTTTTCTCATCCATCCTGGGAGGTGAACCACCACTCCGGAGTGCGACCATATGGGAATCTACGCGGTTCTGCGTGGATACCGAGATTCTTGATCGTGGCAAAACACGGGGATCTATCAGCTACGCGACCTGTGAATTGATGGCAGGATCATTGGAATATGCTCGGGATTCAGGCATCTCGGATATCGTGACCGTCATTGATCCTGTGATGAACCGCGTCCTGAAGCGGTCAGATTGCGCTCCTTACGGCTATGTTGGGAATACAACGCCAATGGGCAAAGTAAGTGCAATGGCAGCCCTTCTCGATTGCAGTGAGGATCGCATTGAACGGACACGGCAGTTCGCCGGGATTGAAGGTGAAATCTTTGTTGATCCCGAACGTGCGAAAGCGTTGTCAGACGAAGGCAAACTGCGCGATGGTATCCCAGCAGAAGATGCAGACGCAAAACAAGTGGTCGTAGCGCGTAGCAGTCAAGAGTTGCTTCAGGAATACTGCGAAGAACAGATTGCAGATGCCGCGACACACGAAGAGCTGTCCGCCGCGAAACAGTTGAGCAAGACTCTGATCGCTGCCAAAATTCTTGTTGAGTGAGAGTTGGCGTCGCTTTTATAAGCCAACCAACATGAACAGTGACGGACCTGAAACCCTTTTGGTCCGTCTGGCATTCCTCAGATCGAGGGCACAACTCGAACCCCGTTCTGATTAGATGCGATCCAAGGTAACCTGTTCCAAGTTGCTGTCATTTGTTTTGGAACCTAACTGAAGAACCGAAGAGCAGCCTGACATGGCCAACTCCCCTGACATCCGTTCTTCTTCTGCGGCGGCTTCTATGGCCCACATACGGTGTTCAGGTATCCCTTTTGACCTGAACATGGCAGCAGCAAACTGTGCGCGGATATCCTCCAACTCTTGAAGGCTCAGCGCGTCATTCGCTGAAAGTTATAGTTTGCCATCGTGTTCGGCAGGGATTTCAAGCGTCAGCGTATCGTCGCAAGAAAACGCTGAATCCGTTAATCCGCCCATCAAAGGCTTTGCATTTTCAAGCTCCCCAGTGTGTGCAAGCGGGATCGCCAAACCGCGTCGCGCTTGCGCCCTGAACGAATAGCTACAGCCGGTTTCTGACTTGCAACCCTGCGATCCGCGATCGCCATTTCAGCTCTCGCATGGATCAAGGCAATCTCTGGTTGGACAGCATTTTCGCACATCCCCAATTTGTCAGCCTGTGCGCTGACGATGCTGCCATCGCCACAGGGTCACCCGAGTTCCGTCAAAGACGGTCTTGACCGGGACGGTGATATCCAAAGACAATCTTGCAAACTGCCTCTTGGGGCCTTGCAGCCATGAACCAAGGCGGACCGTTACAATAATTAATGCGGGAACATCCCATGTTCTGACACTTCTCGCAGGCCATCGCCGCGGCAGCGTCAAAATGAATGGCAGAAATGCAAATTTCCGAAAAATGGCAGTAGATTCACAAGAAAACCACAATTTAAGCAAATTTGCGTGCAACTATAAGGTGAGCCACCTTCTACCCATGATTGCCTTCAATGCTATAACAAAGGGAGTGGAAATATGAAATTTTTAGTAGTCGACGACGACCCGATCGTCTTGGACCTAGTCCCAATGCTTCTGCGTCAAGAAGGTCATACCGATATCAGTGTTGCAGCATCCGGCATGGGTGCCCTTGATATTCTGTCTTTTTCTGCAGAGAATTTTGACGTTCTACTTCTGGATATTGAGATGCCGGGCATGAATGGGATTGAGCTCTGTGCCGAAATCCGGAAAATTCCGGCATATCGCAGCACACCGATCATTATGCTGACGGCAAAGTCTGATGCCAGCTCCATCGAGAGTGCATTCTCAGCCGGTGCAAATGACTATATCACAAAGCCCTTTGATATAGAGAGCATCGCTACTCGGACGCATATTGCGGAACGAATGATGCGTGAAACCTGCAAAGTGTTTACGCGGGATTCGTTGTCGGATTGTCTCCCCGGGCCATTTGGTCAGCATGATTTCGACTTTGCAGAACCTATCGTTTTCAACGACCTCAACCATCACACAGACCCCTTTTCGCTTGGCAACTATCTTTCTCAACTTGCGCAACAAAGAGTAACCGAGACGTCTGTTTTTGCGTTGAAAATCGATACTTTTGATCTGCTTTATGATGAGCTGACCGGCCGTGACCTGCTGCTTATCATTGCTGCTGTGTCTAACTCGATTTCGACGGCGACTGCCGACAATAGGCTGCTCAACGCTTATGTCGGCTCTGGAATATTCCTATGCATCGCACCGGATGATCTTGTTGACGCTTGGGTGGAAGTCGAAGAGAACATCAGTGCTATTCTCAAAGAGCTAAGCCCGATCCGGAAGGCGGAGCTTCTGGATACGTTTTCAGTAACAATGGGCCGCCCGGTTCGCCCGTATTTGAGCAAGACACAGCGTGTCCGGCGAACGTTTGACCGCGCAAAAGTTCAACTTAGCAGACGTCTAAACGCCAATATGGTTGCCAACTGAAGCATCTCGGCTGTCAGGAATGATTAGGGTCTACCCGTCATATCCGGTTGCAGTGCTAGGCCGATAATTCATCACTCCAAGCCGCTAATTTGCGATCAATGGTCTTGCGCGACACGCCAAGACGCCGCGCAGCTTCGGCACGGTTGCCATCACACAAGTCCAAAATATGTAAGATGTGACGTTGAACCATCAGATCCAGATCCTCTATCGCGCGCGGACCCGAAACAGATGAATTGCCCGCAAACTCCTTAGGGAAGGCCCCGAGAATCACAGACCGTTCAATAAGATTACGCAATTCGCGTATGTTTCCGGGCCAGTCATAGCGCCGCAGCTTTAGCAGTGTTTCCGCATCCAACCGTAGCGCGCGCATTCCTAAAACTGCCGAAAAATGTTCCATAAAATGCACCGCCAGCTCAACGATATCTTCCGATCGCTCCTTGAGCGGTGGCATCTCCACTTCGACGACATTCATGCGATGATAAAGATCCGCCCGAAAACGCCCTTCGTCGACAGCTTGCTTTAGATCGGCGTTGGTGGCGAAAAGAAACCTCAGGTTCAGCGGGATTTCACGCTCGCCGCCTTGTGGCCGGATACGAAGGTCTTCCAGCACCCGCAGCAAGGCTGCTTGAAGAGGGTCGGGCATTTGGGCCACTTCATCAAAGAGCAACGTACCGCCATCCGCCAGCAAAAGCAGACCCGGTTTTAGTGTATTTCCGACATCAACCGCACCAAACAGTTCGGCCACCACGCGGTCCGGAGCAATCGCAGCGCAATTGACCGCGACAAAGGGTTTCTCAGCGCGTGGAGAACGCTGATGCAACTGTCGCGCCGCGAGCTCTTTGCCCGTACCGCTGGCGCCGGTGAACAAGACAGGCGTGTCCAACGGAGCCAGCCTGTTCAACATCGCGTGCACCGCACCCAAGGCGTCCGAATTACCCAACATGCGCAGATTTTCACCAGCGTGCAGTTCATGGCGCAGCAGCGTGTTGTCACGGCGCAAGTGCTTGCTGTCCAAGGTTCGCGCGAGAACGTTTAGAATTTGATTTGTGCGAAACGGCTTCAGCAGAAAATCACTCACACCCGCCCGCAGCGCGGCAATCACGGTTTCCAGATCAGCGAAAGCTGTGATCAGAATGGTATCGGCGTAAAATCCTTTGCGGCGCTGTTCTTCGATCCACGCCAGCCCTGTCTGACCGGGCATCACGTTGTCCAGAATAACAACATCAAAATGCGCCTCATCCAGCAGGTTTGTCGCCTCGGCGGGAGAGGCCGCCGTGGCAATGCGGTTCACCCGAGGCTCAAGTATCTTGGTCAGGAAATTCCGCATACCCGGTTCATCATCAACGACCAGAACCGAGGCCCCCTCCAACATGCCGCCGTATTCGTTTGCCGCTGTCATGTTATGGCCTCTTGCGTCAATCCAACCGGACGTTGTCCCCTGAATAGACATCCTGGGATGAAAAGCCCATCTCGTGCAGGCCAAAATATGCCACGGCTGCGATCACAACAATGCTAGCAAACCCCATCAACATCGCTTTCATTGTACGGCTCTCCCTTGCTCCAGCACATTAAACATCATTTCGCCGATGCTTCTTGTTGTGATTGCTTTACCTCTTCCAACCAGATGGAATGGTGCTGCTCAGCCCAGTTTTCGTCAACTTCGCCGGTCCCCATCGCATCATAGGCGCCTTCCATACCGACAGTCCCGATATAGATGTGCCCAATGATGATCGCCATCATCAAAAAGCCGATAATCGCATGCCACAGCTGCGCGTATTGCATTTCTTCTTGCGGCGCGAGGCCACTTGGCAAATCACCGTAGCCGACCAATTGCGGCAGTCCGCTGCTGTTGAGTAGGTCGAAAGTATGCGCGAATAGCGGAATGTCGAAGGGAAACAGCAAGGACAGCCCCGAAACAGATACCGAAGCCCCCAGCAAAATGACTGACCAAAAGATGATTTTCTGACCCGCGTTGAATTTCTTGGCTGGTGGGTGGGTATCGCCGATGATGCCACCAGCATGGCGGAACCACGTGATATCTGTGCGATCTGGAATATTGTGCCAAACCCACATGACAAAAACCATGCAGAGCGCAATCATGAACGCCCATGAGACGTTGTTGTGAATGAATTTGGTTCCGATCAGCAGCACAGAGTTGGCATCATGCCCAAAGACCGGCACCAGAAACTTGCGCCCGAATAGCGAAGCAAGCCCCGTCAGCGCCAGCAAGATGAATGAGCCTGCCAGCATCCAGTGGGCGAAACGCTCAATTGCTTTGAAGCGTGTGACTGTGCGGTTCGCCATCCCGTCCTCGACGCGAATCCTTCCACGAAACAAAAAGAATACCAGTAAAATTGCGATGGTCCCCAGCAGTAGCCAGCCGCCATAGGTTGCCAATGGCCCTTCACGCAGCTGCAACCACCACATGCCGCCGTCTTGGACCAGTACCTTGCCCCTCTGGTCCATGGTCGTGACGCGCACGTCGGCCTCATTGTACCGCAGCGCGCGCCATAAATCGGCATCCGATGCGCCGCCCAATGGCGCCAGCCCCGGTGCTACCGCAGGCTCACCACCTATGTTGTCACGACGAAAACTATCGTCGATGATCTCGCCATTCTGTCTGCGCAAGACGTCCTGCAATGTCTGCGCCCCCCCGGTGGAGGCACGCGTGTCTGCGGCCCCAACACTGTTTTCAGGCAGGCGCACGTCTTGGGCCGATACACCACCTGAGAGGACGAGCAGCGAAACGATAAGCGTAGCTAACAAATTGCGAAACATGGGAAATCCCCCAATAAGAACAGTTAAAGCATCGGTGCAAAGCGGGGAGAACGCACCAAAAGTCTGTGCGGACAGCAACATGCTGCCCGCACAGTAATTTTACTGGCCCTTTTGCTCATAGGCTGTACCCCAGCCCCAAGCGCCAGATCCAAAGCCACGCGCAACGACGCGCTCGCGGTAGATCGAGGATACGGTGTCACCGTCGCCTGCCAGCAGCGCCTTGGTCGAGCACATCTCGGCGCAGATTGGCAATTTGCCTTCTGCGATCCGGTTGCGGCCATATTTCTGGAACTCGGCCTGGGAATTGTTTTCCTCAGGACCACCTGCACAGAATGTACATTTGTCCATCTTGCCACGGCTGCCAAAGTTGCCTGCTTGCGGATATTGTGGCGCGCCAAAGGGGCACGCGTAGAAGCAATAGCCACAGCCGATGCACAGGTCCTTTGAGTGCAGAACCACACCGTCATCGGTTTGGTAGAAGCAATCTACAGGACAAACAGCCATACAAGGCGCGTCTGAACAATGCATACAGGCAACAGAGATCGAGCGTTCGCCCGGTTTCCCGTCCTGTATCGTCACCACACGGCGGCGGTTGATGCCCCAAGGGACTTCATGTTCGTTCTTACACGCTGTAACGCAGGCATTACATTCGATGCAGCGTTCGGCATCGCAGAGAAATTTTGCTCTCGCCATTTTAGTATCTCCTTACGCTGGCATGATTTTGCAAAGAGTCGCTTTGGTCTCTTGCATTTGAGTTACTGAATCGTAGCCGTAGGTCTGTACTGTGTTGGTGGATTCACCCAACACAATCGGATCGGCACCATCGGGATATTTGTCGCGCAGGCTCTCGCCCTCCATATGTCCGCCAAAGTGGAAAGGCATGAAGGCAACGCCTTCTCCGACCCGCTCTGTGACCATGGCCATGACCTTGATGCGACCACCCTCTGGGCCTTCGACCCAGACATCGGCCCCGTCACGCACACCCAGATTATTAGCGTCACGTGTGTTGACCTCGATGAACATGTTTTGTTGCAGTTCGGCCAGCCACGGGTTTGACCGTGTCTCGTCGCCACCACCTTCATATTCCACCAAACGGCCAGAGGTCAGGATGATCGGAAATTCAGTCGAGAAATCATTCTTTTGGATCGATGCATAAAGCGTCGGCACCCGCCAGAATGTTTTGTCGTCATAGGTCGGATAATCCTCGACCAGATCACGGCGGTTGGAATACAGCGGCTCTCGGTGCAGGGGCACTGGATCCGGGAAGGTCCAGACAACGCAACGTGCCTTGGCGTTCCCAAATGGCGCACAACCGTGGTCGATCGCAACGCGCTGGATACCGCCAGACAAGTCGGTCTTCCAGTTAATACCGCCGACCTTTTCGGAGTAATCCGAAGGCATCTCGCCCTGTTGTGATGTCTCACCAACTTCTTCTGTGCCCTCGCCTGCGTTCTCGGGGCGTTGATACCCGGCCACAGCCTCGATTGAGCTGCGTTCTTCAGCAGTCAGATCGCCATCCCAACCCAGATCCATCAACATCTGCATCGTGAATTCGGGATAACCGTCTTTGATCTCTGACCCTTTGGAATACACACCCTCGGCCAAAAGATTTTCACCGTCGCGTTCAACCCCGAAACGGGCACGGAAGGTGAGACCGCCGTCAGCAACCGGCATCGACATATCGTAAAGGTTAGGCGTACCGGGGTGGTTCATCTCCGCGTTGCCCCAGCAAGGCCAAGGCAAACCGTAGAAGTCCCCGTCCGCAGGGCCACCCACAGCGCGCAGCGTGGTTTTGTCAAACGTATGCTGGTTTTGCATGTGCATCTTCAAACGCTCTGGCGTTTGGCCAGTATAGCCGATTGTCCACATGCCCCTGTTGAACTCGCGGGTTAGATCCTCAACCACAGGCTCTTCACCCTGCACTTCGACGTTGCGGAACATACGGTCTGCAAATCCGAACTTCTGGGCGAATTTATACAGGATCGTATGGTCGGGCAGTGATTCAAACAGCGGCTCGACCACTTTTTCGCGCCACTGCAAAGAGCGGTTGGAGGCCGTGACAGAACCAGATGTTTCGAACTGTGTTGCCGCAGGCAGCAGATAGGTCCCATCGGTACGGTCGTGCAGAACGGCTGAAACGGTCGGATACGGATCAACAACAACCAACAGGTCGAGCTTCTCCATCGCCGTTTTCATTTCTTTCTGTCGCGTTTGCGAGTTCGGCGCGTGTCCCCAAAGCACCATGGCTTTGGTGTTATCAGGTTGCTCGAGGTTCTCTGGCGCTTCCAGTACACCGTCAATCCAGCGCGACACAGGAATGCCTGTCAGGCCCATCATTTCCTGATCTTTGCCGTCCGCACCTTTCATAGTTGCAAAGCGTCCCTTGAGCCAATCAAGGTCCTCTTCCCAGACCCGAGCCCAATGCGCCCATGATCCTGCGGACAGGCCGTAGTAACCTGGCAACGTGTCAGCAAGAACGCCCAGATCGGTCGCGCCTTGTACGTTGTCGTGACCGCGGAAAATGTTGGTGCCGCCGCCTGCAACACCCACATTGCCCAAGGCCAGCTGCAAGATGCAGTATGCGCGGGTGTTGTTGTTGCCGTTGGTGTGCTGCGTGCCGCCCATGCACCAGATCAATGTACCCGGACGGTTGTTGGCCAGGGTCTGCGCAATGCGGCGCAGCTGTTCCCCAGGAACACCACTGACGCGTTCGACCTCTTCCGGCGTCCAGTTTGCAACTTCCTTGCGAATTTCATCCATCCCCCAAACACGAGTGCGGATGAATTCCTGATCTTCCCAGCCGTTATCGAAGATATGGTAAAGAATACCCCAGACCAAAGCTACGTCAGAGCCAGGGCGGAAACGTACAAATTCGTCCGCATGGGCAGCCGTGCGCGTGAACCGCGGATCACAAACGATCAGCGGTGCATTGTTTTGCTCTTTGGCTTTCAGGATGTGCTGCAAGGACACCGGATGCGCCTCGGCTGGGTTCCCGCCGATGACAAGGATCGCCTTGGAGTTGTGGATGTCATTGAAACTGTTGGTCATGGCGCCGTAGCCCCATGTGTTTGCCACGCCCGCAACGGTGGTCGAATGGCAAATACGCGCTTGGTGATCGACGTTGTTGGTGCCCCAGTAGGCGGCGAATTTGCGGAACAAATATGCCTGCTCGTTCGAGTGCTTTGCCGATCCCAACCAGTATACCGAGTCAGGCCCGCTGGTGTCGCGGATTTCGGTCATCTGGTCGCCGATCTCGTTGATGGCCTGTTCCCAGCTGATCCGCTGCCATTCGCCACCAACCTTTTTCATGGGGTACTTCAGACGGCGCTCACCGTGGGCGTGTTCACGCACGGATGCGCCTTTTGCACAATGCGCCCCAAGGTTGAACGGGCTGTCCCAACCAGGTTCCTGACCGACCCAAACGCCACCGGATACTTCTGCAATGACAGAGCAACCGACAGAGCAATGGGTACAGACAGATTTCTTGATCTCCATCGCGCCGGAAGCAGCTGCAGTGGCTGCTGTTGCTTGTTTTACATTGCCACCTGTCGCTGCAATCGCAGCCAAGCCACCGATCGCCAGACCCGAGCCGCGCAGGAACGAACGACGATCAACTTTGGACCGTCCGACATCAGACAGAATACCCGTACGTTGCGGTCGACGTGCAACCCCGTTGGTTTTTTTCCTCAACATATTATCACTCCCGTAATGCGGGGTTCGTCCCGCTTCTGGTGGCTGTAGCTGGCAAAAGCTTTTGCCGGTGGCGCAAGGCCCTGACCGAGCCTCGTCTGTTTATTTCTGGCGCAGATTCAGAAGCGCGCAGATTCGTAATAGGCGCGTGTGTGTTCGGTGTCCTGCATCCGCTCGGATGACGGATCAGCCTCTGCAGCGGCAGCTTGCGCCTGACCTCCACTGCCGGCAACCGCGACAGCAACCAATGGTGCAGCCGTGCCTGCAAACTTCAGGAAATCGCGGCGGCCTTTGCTGGGCTGTGGCTGCGCGGAGATATCTGTCTTGCGTGTCATTGAATTCATCCTCCTTATCGTCGTGTCGTTGGTTTTGCGGGTATGCCCGTCGTTAATTTACGCTGAGGCGATAAGCCTCGGCTTCGACCTCCATGAAAGCGCGGCCAATTTTGCCGATAGGCGCGAAGAATACAGAATTCTTGGCCCCCTCCAGATCGGAAAAGAAATGTCCGGCCCATGGCGCAATATGCTTGTTGAAAAACGTTTTTTGCTGGCTGAGCGTTGCCGCATTGCTGAACCGCCCGGCGATCATGGCGCCCATCATCTCCATCAAAGAAGCGATGTTATCTTCTGGCTCAAACACGTTGTCCGCGCGTTCCAGTCCCCGCGCCACCATATCCTGACGCAACAGCGCCAACGGCTTTTCATTCAGGAAACCTGTCAGATAATAGCTCGCGTAAGGCAACAATTCGCCACGGCCCAAACCGATAAACAAACGGTTATATTCGCTCTCGACGCCTTTGGGCCTGGTTTGGCGCGCCAGCTTGGACAGCGCAACAAATCCCTGCCCCAGCTCAGTATCGTCCCCCTCCAGCCCGGCACATTGATCCAAAAGGATCTGATCGGGCGGTCCGGACAAGATCAACCCGAGGAAGTTATAAAGATCCGCGCGCAGGCGGTCTTCTTCGGGTACCGGGATAGAGGCAGTCTGGTTCATACGCCTGCGCCTTCTGCATCAGTGGAAAAAGTAAACCGCATCCGGCGCGGAGTGGTGATGGCGGCAAATTCCTCTTCATCGCTCTCTACTTCAGAGCCTGCGACATCATACTCCTCAGCATCCTGCGTCTCTACCTCTACCGCTTGCGGCGGGGACACATCAGGCACAGAGCGTTCGGACATCGCGATCAAGGCGGGCTCTTCATCCTCTTCCATGATCTTTTCCAGCGCATCAGTCACAGGCGGAGCAAATCCTTTGCCGACCACATAAAGCGTGTTCACAGCTTTGCCTGCTGTCGCGGCGGCAGTGTAATCATCTTCGTAATCGTTCAAACCGTCCAGACAGGCCAAAACGGGATTTGTCCGCCAAAACGCGCGCAACGCACGCGACTTCAGACGCTGCGGCAATTGCGCCTTGAGAAACGCACGCAGCTGTTCGCCGCTTAATAATTCTTCTGGAGCGGGCAGACCCAGCTCAGACAGTAGCTCGACATCGTCGCGCTCGGCCAGTGCGGCCTCTTGCGCTTCGGACGCGGCCTCAAGTGATGCGTTTTGGTCCGCCTGCGCCTCTGCCGCGACGGCGGCGCGGCGTGTTGTCCAGAAACCGCTCATGCCATACGCCCGCGCTTCAAAGCAGGCGAGGCATATATGTCCGCATCCTTGCGCACGCGCGGATCGCCAATACCGTCTTGTTTGTCGCCCTCAAAATGCTTGTTGCGCTTGCGTTTCACAAAAGCCTCTTCTTCGTGGAATTGATCTACAAAGACGCGGACCCAGGCAGCCAAGCCTTGCGGCATTGCCACCTTCTCAACCACTTCCTCTGCGCTATCACAGTAATCCTGCGCCTCATACGGCGAGGCAGTGACCAGCAATATCTCGAACGGTGTCTCGGTCGCGCCCGCAACAGGGCGCATGACAACATAGACGCATGGCACCTCAGCCCCCAAACCGTGCACATAGGCCTCTGTCTCGGCGCCATGCAAATTCAGGGGGACGGTCGCCGCGTGATATTCTGTTACGCCATCTTCGCTGCGCAGCTCACGCCAATCGGCATCCGCAGCGCCGGGCAGAACGGCTGTCGCTTTCCAACTCCACTTGGCCCAACGCGTCACACCTGCGGTGCGCCTTAGCACAACACCCACAGGCATCGTTTGGTACATATGTGGATTATAAATCAAGCGTTCCTCCGTGGAGACGATCCTCACCCGAGCGGGATTCATAGGGAAGGATAATTTGCTCAATCAGTCAAGAATTCGCCCGAATGGGACAGGTTGACCAGTCATTTCATGACCCTGAGGGCGCCACGGACCTTTTGTCTAACCCGACTATTTTGATCGGATTTCGGCTCATGAGCCCAAAACGAATCACAAAGCCTCGTTATCGCTGGCCGAAGACCTACTGTCAGAACACACGGGGGCAGAAATCAGGTTGTGGCGCAGGCCGAAAGGCGTCTAGCTAGTGATCTGAACACCGCTTTGAAACCACGATTTCGGGCGCTTCACAAAAGGGAAAATCATGGCTAAGACATTGATAACATGCAACTGTGAAGGCTCCCAGACTATTGACACGGATGCCTTGAGCAAGACCACGGGAGTCACCGTTGCCCCCCCCTGCTCCGCCCTATGCACCCACCAGATCGACCGAGCGGCCGAGGCGCTGACCGCAGGGGACGTAATTTTATGCTGCACCCAAGAGGCGCGGGTATTTGGCGAGTTGGCCGAGGAACTGAACCTGCCCCCCGCCCCCCTGCTTGACCTGCGCGACAGGGCAGGATGGACCGATGACACCGCCTCTACACTACCCAAAATGTCCGCCCTTGCCGCCGAAGCCATGCTGGACGCTCCGCTGGAGAAATCGCTCGACGTTACTTCGGACGGAATGTGTCTAATTGTGGGTCCCGTGAAAGTGGCGGTTGAGGCAGCTGAAGCGCTGAAGGATTTTCTCGGAGTGACAGTGCTGCTCGACACGGGATCGGAGCTGCCGGACAGCCGCGAATATGATGTCGTCACTGGCAACCTGCGCCGAGCCAAAGGCGCATTGGGGCAGTTCGAAGTGGTGATTGACGCGCTGCAACAGGTAGACCCCACCGGCCGCGGCGCACCGCGTTTGTCCGATGCCCGCGACGGGGCGCTGAGCCATTGTGATGTGATCCTTGATTTGCGCGGCACGCAGCCGCTTTTCCCCGCCCCCGAAAAGCGCGAAGGATACCTGCGCGCCGATCCAAGCCATCCACCCGCTGTTGCTGCCGCTACCATGACTGCCTCGCATCTGATCGGCACCTTTGAAAAGCCGTTGTTCATTCGCACCGAACCACTGCTGTGCGCCCATAGCCGCGCTGAACAGACGGGTTGCACCAACTGTCTTGATCTATGCCCGACCGGTGCGATCACGCCCAATGGCGAACATGTCACGATTGACCCGATGATATGTGCGGGATGTGGCGCCTGTTCATCCGCCTGCCCCTCTGGTGCGATCAGCTTTGATGCTCCGCCTGTGGATTTCACTATGCTCAGAGTGCAAACTCTGGCGCGTGCTTATCTGGCGGCTGGCGGGGATGCGCCACGGCTGTTGGTGCATGACGCCCACGGCGGCGATATGATCCGCATGGCGGCACGCTATGGCCGTGGCCTACCGGCCGATGTAATTCCGATGGAGCTGCCTGCATTGGCCGCCTTTGGTCATGCAGAAGTCACCGCCGCCCTGGCGGCAGGTTTTGCCTCGACCAGCCTTCTGCTCTCCCCCAAAGCAGATCGTGACGCGATAGAAACCCAAGCGGCTTTGGTCCGCGCGATTGCAGGCACCGATCGCGTGCATTTGATCGACACACCCGACCCTGACGCACTGTCCGAGACGTTATACGCCGAGGCCACGCCCGAGGCTGTCAAAAGCCCCGTTCGGCCAATGGGCACGCGCCGCCAGATCACCCGGCAAGCCGCCCGCGCGCTCAACCCAGACGCACAATCATTGGAACTGCCCGAAGGCGCGCCCTATGGTGCCGTGGTGGTCGACAAAAGCGCCTGCACGCTGTGCCTTTCTTGCGTGTCGCTTTGCCCCTCAGGCGCGTTGGGCGACAACCCCGACTTGCCGCAATTGCGGTTCCAAGAGGACGCCTGCTTACAATGCGGTCTTTGCGTCAACGTCTGCCCCGAGGATGCGATCACGCTGGCCCCACGCCTTGATCTGACCGGTGCAGCGCTTGAACAGCAGGTGCTGCACGAAGAAGAGCCTTGCGCCTGCATCGAATGTGGCGCGCTATTTGGTGTAAAATCCACCGTTGACAAGATCATGGATAAATTGCGCGGCCATAGCATGTTTGCGGATGAAGGGCGTCTGCGCCTGATCCAGATGTGCGACGACTGCCGCATCAACGCGCAATACCACTCGACCAACAACCCAATGTCAGGTGGTGAGCGCCCCCGCCCCCGCACAACCGATGATTATTTCGACAAACGGCGCGATCACTGATCCGCCCCCAAACAAAGGAGCCCCCCATGAGTGAAGATTTCAACATGTCGATGCGCAAGTTTCTCAAGCAGGTCGGCGTGACATCGCAGCAGGCTATCGAAAAGGCTATCCGTGAAGGTGATACAGCAGGGAAAGTCCTGCCTGTGCAGGCGGTTATCTCAATCCCGGAATTGGGGTTCACACATACCGTTGACGGCACGATTACCGCCCCCGAAACAGAGCAGGAATAAGACGTGGCTGCCAGCAGGGAAGCGGTTCTTGCCGCGCTGAAAACTGTAATCGACCCAGCAACGGACACTGACATCGTGGCCAGCGGCGTCATGCGGGCGCTAAACGTAGACGGTGCGGGCGCCGTGCGTTTTGTCATGGAAATTCCGCCTGCGCAGGCTGCGGTCTACGGTGAGGTGAAAACCGAAGCCGAGGCCGCGTTGGCGAAAGTCGAAGGCATCGGCACGGTGTCCATTGTGCTGACCGGCCACAGCGAAAAAGCCCCGCCGCCCGATCTTCAGATTGCACGCAAGGCAGAGCCAACAGGCCCGCAGAAAATTCCTGGTATTGACCGGATTCTGGCAGTTGCGTCGGGCAAGGGCGGCGTAGGAAAATCCACCGTTTCGGCCAATCTGGCCTGCGCATTGGCGCAGCAGGGACGACGTGTCGGCCTGCTGGACGCGGATGTCTACGGCCCCAGCCAGCCGCGTATGCTGGGTGTTTCTGGGCGCCCTGCCTCCCCTGACGGGAAAACCATCCTGCCGATGCGCAACCACGGCGTCACGATGATGTCGATCGGCCTGATGACCAACGAAGATCAGGCTGTCGTTTGGCGTGGTCCGATGTTGATGGGCGCCTTGCAGCAGATGATGACGCAGGTGCAATGGGGCGCGCTTGATGTGTTGATCGTCGATCTACCACCTGGTACAGGTGACGTGCAGATGACGCTCGCGCAAAAAGCGCAGGTTGACGGGGCAATTATTGTTTCAACGCCACAGGACGTTGCCTTGCTGGATGCGCGCAAGGGCATTGATATGTTCAATCAGCTGAAGGTGCCGATCGTCGGTATGATCGAAAACATGTCCACCCATATCTGCACCAATTGCGGTCATGAGGAACATGTATTCGGCCATGGCGGTGTCAAAGCCGAAGCCGAAAAGCTGGGCGTACCGCTTCTGGCCGAAGTCCCGCTTGATCTGGAAATCCGACTTGCCTCGGATGGCGGTGCGCCGATCACCGTCAGCCAGCCCGACAGCCCGCAAGCACAAAGCTTTCAGGCCATCGCGAAACAACTGATCGAGCAAGGCGTCGCATGACCGTCCAACTGTCATTTCCGCCTCTGCTGTCAGGGGAGCAAGTGGCCAATGATGCCTATGGTCACGCCCTGCGCCGCGCAACAGAAGGATGTGACGCAGGGCTGATTGTCTATGACTTGGCTGCTAACCAGATAGAAGCGGCAATTGTCTTTGCCCCCGAGGTCAGCTTGACACAGGCGGTGGCGATGCTGCCCCTGTGCGAGGTCGGGTTTCAAAACGCTCTGGGTGCCTTGGCCCCACCCGAAGTCGCTGTGCAATTTGATTGGAACGGCAGCATCCGCATCAATGGCGGGTTGTGTGGCAGTTTCAGAGCGCAGGCATCAACGGATGACGTGGGTGCCGTACCAGATTGGCTTGTGGTGGGCTTTACCCTGCCACTCTATCCTGTTGATGATCCACAAATGGTGCGCATGGGGCACCAACCTGACCAAACCGCGCTTTATGCCGAAGGCTGCTCCGAGGTTTTGCCACCGGAATTGGTAGAAGCGTGGGCACGTCATAGCCTGCATTGGATCAACCAATGGGACAGCAGCGGCCCGAAAGGGTTGCATGAGCAATGGCGCGGGTTGATCCACGGGATCGCAGAGGCCACAACTATGGGAAACCGATCTGGCAAATTCATCGGCATTGATGAACATTTTGGCATGTTGCTGCGCGACGATACCACAACCCACCTCTTTCCACTTACATCAGTACTGGAGCCCGCACCGTGACTCAGACCCAAACCAAACTCGCCCGTGCGATCCATTTTGATGAAAGCGACCAAAACGTGTTCGCCAGCCCGGCACGCACTGGTGAATGGTGCATCTCTGGCGGGTTTGAGTTCTCTGACTGGACAGAAGCAGACCTGACAGGAAAAGCGCGGCAAGCCTTTGCAAACGGATGGCTTGGGTTGGAAACCTTCGGGCGCGTGACATTTGTGGCGGTCACACAGGTCGAGCCATCCGAGATCGCAGCCCTGACCGAGATGCTGGCCCAGCATTTTGTGACCTATTACGGTGCCCCCAGTGTCGATGCAGCCCGCCCTGTCGCGGCCGAAGAACTGGCCCAGATGGTTGATCTATGCGCCGATCACGAACCGAACTTCTTGCTGACTGTCGCCCGCGACCTCACAGAGTCAGGCGTGCGCGAGAGCTTTCGCATGATCCAGCCCCAGGATGCAGGGCTGGACCAGTTTGCCATTCACGGCGATATCGAGACCTAGGACCGCCAGAACGTCCGCAGCGGGTTACTCCGCTGCTTTTGCGTTGAACACAAACAGCGTCTCACCGTTGATTTTGTAATTATCGATCAACACCTTCGCGCGGTCCGACACCAGCCAAGCCTCAAGCTTTAACGCCAGATCGTTCTTGGCGTGAGAATGCTTTTCAGGGCTGACGGGCAGATAGGCGTATTGGTTGAACAACACCGGATCGCCCGAATACAGCAGCGCCAGATCACCCTTATTGCCAAAGTTCAGCCAGCTGGCGCGATCGGACATGATATAGGCAGGCATACCAGCCGCAGTATTCAACGACGCCCCCATGCCCGCGCCTACGGATTTATACCAGTCTCCCTGCGTTGCTGGATCAATCCCCGCCGCGGACCAAAGGGACATTTCCTTTTTATGCGTGCCACTGTCATCACCACGGCTGACAAACGGTGATTGAGCCTTGGCAATAGCGCTTAATGCGGTGGCCGCCGCATCGGCATCCTTGATCCCTGCAGGATCGGCGGCGGGGCCTATGAAAACAAAATCATTGTACATGATCTCGGTCCGGTAGGTGCCATACCCACCTTCGACAAACGCCTCTTCTGCAGCGCGCGAATGGACCAGGATCGCATCCACATCGCCCGCTTCGCCCAGCTTTATCGCTTGGCCCGTGCCCACCACCAAAAGCTGCACCTCAAGGTCCAGATCCTTGGCGATTTCAGGCAACAGCACATCCGCCAGCCCCGAATTGTTAAATGACGTCGTTACCGCCATTTTCATCATATCCGCCGCCTGCGCTGCCGTGCCGATGGCGAAGGCCGCAAGCGTAAACGCAATATTCTTCATCATTCTACAATGTCTCCTCTTAAAAATGCCCGTGCTTCTGGTGTTGTGGGCTGGCTGAAAAATTCATTTGCTGGGCCGCTTTCCTGAATGCGACCAGCGCGCAAAAACACCACCTCGGAGGCAAGACGCCGTGCCTGTCCCAGATTGTGGGTCGACAGGACCAACCGTGTGCCTTCTGCCGCAGCTTGGGTCAAAATAGCCTCGATCTCGCGGGTCGCGCGACCATCCAGAGCGGCGCATGGCTCATCCAGAAACAAGAGTTTGGGCTTGGTGATCAACGCCCGCGCCAACGCCAGCTTTTGCTGCTCTCCGCCCGATAGAACGGGGGCAGCCCGATCCAACATGCTATCCAACCCCACACGCGTTGCCCACTCGCGGGCCAGTGTTTGCGCATCGGCCACCGTCACGCCGCGCAGCCGCAGAGGATAGATCAGGTTTTCCATCACGGTGCGGCGCAGCATCACAGGGCGCTGAAAAACAAAGGACTGGTGGTGGCGTGCCTCGGACGCCGAACAGGCCCATTCCACCGTTCCCGCAGACAAGCGGGCTGTGCCATGCAGCAACTGCAACAAAGTGGTCTTACCAGCGCCGTTCGGCCCGATGATAACAGTTATTCCTTCTGACCCCAAATCCAGATCAATGGGTCCAACAAGGACCTGCCCGCGTCTGCGGCTTTCAATTCCTTTGGCTTGCATCGGCAGGATGTCCATCACCAACGGCCCTCCCGTTCGGTCTGGCCCAGCCAGTGAATGGACAGGTTCACCAGTACTGCCAAGCCGATCAGAACAAACCCTAGCGCCAGCGCCAACGCAAAATCGCCTTTGCCGGTCTCAAGTGCAATCGCCGTGGTCAGTACCCGTGTGGCATGATCGATGTTGCCGCCCACAATCATGATTGCGCCGACTTCGCCTATCGCACGGCCAAATCCCGCGAGCGCCGCCGTCAACAACGCGCGCCGAGAGTCCCACAACAGAGTGCGGATTTTCTGCCCTTGTGTGACGTTCATAGAGATCAAAAGATCGTGGTATTCCTGCCAGAGATCACGGATTGACTGATGCGCTATCGAGGTGATCAGGGGGACGATGATAATGATCTGGGCAATGATCATCGCAGTCGGTGTAAACAGAATGCCCAGCACACCCAAAGGGCCGGAGCGCGACAAAATCACATAGACCAACAGCCCGACGACCACAGGCGGCAACCCCATCAGCGCATTCAGGATCGCGATAACAAACCGCCGAGCCCGAAACCGTTTCACCGCAATCAGTGCCGCCAAAGGCAATCCGATCAAGCAGGCCAGAAAAAGGGCGCTGAGAGACACCTGCAAGGAGCGCAAAGCGATTTCCACCAGCTCAGCGTCAAGCGTCACAACAAGCCAGAAAGCCTGCGATATGCCACTCCAAAGGTCTACCATCTAGCGTTGCGTCCCCCCATGTTGTCGGCTGCACGGCCGTGATCTTTTTGCTCTGGCAAGCATTGTCAGTTCGCTGCTGCGGTGGCCAGCCCTCCGTGCGACGAAATTTGCCCTGAGGACAAGCTGGGCAGAGATATTTTTAAATCCTCTCGCGCCAAGACATTTTGTCCCGGCAACATTGTTTAGGTGGAAGGCAGCCAAACGGTAAAGACGGCCCCACCAGTATCGCGGTTGCGCACTGTAATGGTTCCCCCTGCCCGCTGGATCAAGGTTTGAGAGATCGACAGACCAAGGCCTGTTCCCTCGCCTCTTTTGGTGGTGAAAAACGGGTCAAATACAGATGATAGCGCGCCCTGCGCGATCCCCGGCCCCGTATCCGCGACCGTCAAGGCAACTCCTTGCAGGCCGTCGCGCGCTTCGGAGCGCAGCACCAGCTCTAACCGCCCCTGCCCGTTCATGGCCTGAGCGGCATTCATCATCAGGTTCACAATCACTTGCTGGGCTTCGCCAGCGTCAAAGCGCACCGGAGGGACGTTTTCAAGATCATCCACAACCTCGATGTTTCCGCGTGCGATCAAGTGATCGACAAGCACCAAGCAATCGCGCACCAACGGCCGCAGATCAACATCCTGTTTATAGTCCGAAAAGTCTGACGGCGCGGCGAATTTCAGCAACTTGCCAACAATTCCCTCGATGCGCGCCACTTGCTTGTCGATCAAGTCCAGCTCGGTTGCGACGGGGGCCGCGTTCGGCCCCAAGACCTCGCGCATCACATCGACGTTGCCAAGGATTACAGCCACTGGATTGTTGATCTCATGGGCAACACCCGCCGTAATCTCACCGATCGATGCAAGCTTCTCACTTACCACCAATTGGCGGAAGGTCTGTTCCAGTTTCTCATTCGCCTCGCGCAGCTGGACCGTGCGCTCATCTACCCGCTCGTTCAGCGCATCGTTCCATCTGCGCAACCGTTTATCACGGTCCTGCACCTGCTCCAGTAGCGTGTCGAGGTGATGCGCCACCTCGCTAATTTCACCACTTGCAGCAACAGGACCAATGCGCGCCGACAACTCACCTGCTCCGACGCGGTCCATCACCTTCGTCATCCGTTCCAGCGGGCTAAAAATTCCGCGCGCCAACCAGAAGAACACCGGCGCCGAAAGAGCAAGCACGCCAAAGAATGCCGCCATCATCCACCAATAGGCCGCGCTTTTGGCTGCTGTAAAAGGTGCTTCCAGAAATCCGACATACAGCATACCGACCCGTTCCCCGAAACTGTCGGTGATGGGTTGATAGGCCGAGATATACCAATCATTCACAACAAAGGCTCGGTCCAGCCACACGCGCCCTTCGCCCAGAACCTGCGCGCGCACAACGCTCGATACGCGCGTGCCGAGGGCGCGCACGTCCGAGAACAGCCTGACGTTTGTTGAAATGCGCACGTCATCCAGAAACAGCGTCGCCGTACCCTGCCGCGCGCCGCCCTTAGCCGCATTCAGATAGACAAGATCGTTGATCGTATCGATAAAATCGAGGTTTCGGTTCAGCAGTCGTCCCCCCACCAGCACGCCCCGATGCTCTGACAAAGCGACAGGGCTAGCGGTGTGGATGACCATGCCACGACCTTCTGCAACGCGTTCGGTCGGAACAGCCGCCGGCGTGTCGATCAGGTCAATCCAAACACTGGCCGCGGCCTTAGGTGCTAAGCGCGCCAGGGTCTCATTGGCAAAGACGTCAATCTCGGACGCACCCTGCCCACGCGACGCCTGCGCAATCACAGGCCAGTTCGCACCCGCTGCCTCTGCTTCGTCTTGCGACAGATAATAAACAAAATCCAACCCCAGATCGGCGCGTACTTTTTCAAAGTACGGCAATGGCGCGCCGCCACGGCCAGACATTCTTTCGCTAAATTCAACGGAGCGTGCGACAGCATCCAGCTCATCTTCGGTTTCAGCCATCAACCGTGCGAGGTACTGGCTGGCGATTTTCAGATCACTTTGCACATTGGCGATCAACACTTTGTCGTAATCCGCCGTCCACCGCGTCATCCCCAGCAGCAATAGCAAAGGCATCAAAACGATTAGTGGCGTCAATGCGAGGATCAGAATTCGGAGGCGAACAGATGTCATAAGGTCTTTCCGGTGGGCTTGCGCAACATAGGACACCACGCCAGTCGGGTGAAGCGGGATACCTTCCGATAGTTGGACAGGGTCTCGCGTAATCCAAATCACTCTCTACACCTGCTGATCAGGATTGGTTCTTTCAATTTGCTGCCAGTAAACCATGGCTTGTTGCTAACCGCCACGTGCAGCCTATGCGCGTATGTGATTTTTGGACCTGTCGCGGTTTGATGCCGCTCCTTTGACAGCACCTACTGCACCAAAGGAGCTTGACCAGGAAACGGACGGACAAATTCCGCCAAGATGCGGTGCGTATCGCGCTGACCAGTGGATAACACGCAGACAGGTGGCTGACGGTCTTGGCGTTGGCATGTCGACGCTGACGTGAGGTGGCCTAAACAAGCACTTGGGGCGGCACTAAAACGTGACAGGTCCAGTAGGCGCTAATTGGATATTTTGGGAACCCGCAGGCCGAGCTTTATGCGGTCGCGACTACTGAACGAAGAAGGCATGGTAATGATCGCCAGACATCCAACGACCATGGCTACGCCAATCCATCCCAGCACGGGCAATCGTTCCCCTACGATCAGCACTGCCAGAACAGCCGCTACGACAGGCTCAAGAAGCGTGATGACTGTCGCCATGCTTGCCTGCACACGAGCAAGGCCATAACCGAAAGCGATATAGCCAAGGAACATGGGCACTGCGGCCATATAAAGACCAACCGCTGCATTTGTCCAAGAAGCAAAAAACGGCCCGCCGGAAATAACCAAGACCGGCATAAGCATCAGACCACCAAGACCGAACGTTGCGCCCATTGCCACGGTCGATCGCGTGCCTTCCAACATCATTTTCCGCGCGCTCCAAGAATAAAGTGCGTATGTAAACCCGCCGATGAGACCCAGAAACACGCCTAAAAGTACAGAGTCACCGCCAACCAAGTCGCCATGGGATGCGTTTTCGGCCACACAGATCAACGCCATGCCAGTCAATCCAAAAGATGCTCCTATGGACCATCGCATCGTCAACTTACGCTTATCCAGGAGGTATTCGATCAAAGCGGAAAGTAACGGTGCTGAACCGATGGTAATCACGGTTCCCACAGTCACACCTGCGAGCCGCATCGAGCCATAAAATGCCAGCGGATATATCGCCACCGCAATCGCTCCAATCAACAGCAGGCGCCGCTGACCCCAAAGCACGCCTCGGGCTCGGGCAATACCACGGGAGGCCATCAAGGCTTGCGCAATGCCACCAACGCCCATTGCAGCGGCGCCAATCGCGGCCGCGCTGACATCAGGCGCAAAGGTTGCCGCTGTTCCTGTTGTGCCCCAAACGATTGCAGCAAACAGGATCGCAACCACGCCCCACCCTTTTCCCTCAATCATTGCAAAGCGCCTCCAACATGTCATTCGCCATTGCCCGGGCTGAAACGACCAGTGCGCTGTCACCCTCCAGCCCCGCCCGCGCCATCGCGCCTTCAAGTATGAAAGAGATATGCGTGGCCAATGCCGCCACGTGATCAGGTTTCTCAGGCATGAGGTCAGAAAGATGTTGCGCGAGAATCGCCTCCACCTGTTCCTTATGCCGCCTGACAGCGGCCCGCCCGACATTGCCCGCTTCCAGTTCAGCCGCCGCATTCAGTAGTCCACAACCGCGAAAGCCGCGTTCGTAAGCAAATTCTGCGTGATCCTGATAGGCATCAAAGACTGCAAGGATGCGCTGCCGTGGCCCCTGTGCAGATGCCAAACGCGTCTCATAGAGAGCCAACCATTCGGCATGACGCGCTTCCAGATACTGGTTCACAAGATCTGCCTTGGAAGTGAAATTGTTATAGAGGCTCTTTTTCGCCACCCCAGCACGTTCAACGATCGCATCTATGCCGGTCCCGTTGATACCATGGTTGTAAAACAGGATCATGGCTGCCTCCATGAGGCGTTCATGAGCGGATTTCTTTGGCGTGCTTTCCGGCTTAGTCATGACGGCCTCCAATGTAGTTAGATCGGTATACCTAATTTATAGTTACAGCAAGAGGCCAGTCTTCTCTTGATCCGACTGTGCTGATGTCCGCCCGAAATGAAACGCGCCCTCAAATGGGTGAGCGCCCTACTTTCACGCTATTGTGCGTGACGGCCTGCAACCTGTGCATGGGGCTGCCTGCCCTCACCACCCGCTGAACCGATCTGGGAATTTGAAGAGGTGAAGTCTTCAGGTGCATCGCTGATGTCCTGAAGCACAACCTGACACGTAGTGGAAGTTACCGGTTGAAACCTGCCATGAGCTGATGAAATTTTTCGCCCTGAATGGCGACGTGGTCTCTCAAAACTCTGGCGGCATTTTCAGCATCGCCATTGGCGAGGGCCTCCAAAATTTCGGAGTGCTCGTTCATAGATTGCGTCAACCGCCCCCTAAATCGAAGCTGGGTTCTACGGTACGCACTTAGGCGGTTTTGCAGCTGCAAAGCTTGCTTTTCCAAAAAGCTGTTGGCCGCACCTCGGTAGATGATCTGGTGGAAAGCTTCGTTCTCTGAATAGTAGCGCTCATGATCGGCTTCTTGGTTTGCCTGCTGGCATCTATCATTAACCGCTCTCAAGACTTCCAAGTCGTCATCGCTCATGCGGGTTGCCGCCAATCGGCCACACACAGCTTCGATTTCGGCCATCGTTTCAAACATTTCCATCAGCTCAACTGGCCGGGGTTGGCGGATGAATACGCCCCGCCGCGGTATTTGCTCTGCCATACCAGAGGCAACGAGCACCTGAAGCGCCTCGCGGATAGGCGTTCGGGATACCTGAAATTTCTCTGCAAGCTTAAGCTCGTCCAACCGCTCACCATCTTGGAATTCGCCAGCAAAAACGAGCTGCTCAAGCGTGTTGGCTATTTGGTCTGCGCGTCTGATTTCCATATGCTCATTCTATAATCGCCCGGCAAAATAATGCAATATCATAAATCTTGTATACAAGATTGTTGACTCGTTATGCGAGGTATGTGACCTTCCGACGTAGCGTTAACGAAATAAGTTGATGCACACTTTTGGGAGGAAGTTATGAAATTCGCAAAACTCACAGCCACGGCTATGGCAGCATGTCTGGCGCTTGGCTCTGCAGCAAGTGCCGAAACACTGCGCCTGTCACACCAATGGTCCAACAAGGATGTGCGCCACCAAGTAGCACAGATGGTTGCCGATGACGTGGCCGCTGCCGGCGTTGATCTCGAAATCCAGATTTTTGGCTCAAAGTCGCTTTTCAAGCCGCGTGAGCAGTATCGCCCGTTAAGCCGCGGACAGCTTGATATGACAGTTCTGCCGCTGAGCTACGCAGGTGGCCAACAGCCTGCCTATAACCTGACCCTGATGCCGGGCATGGTAAAGAACCACGATCACGCCGCGCGTTTGAGCGCATCGCCTTTTATGGCGGCGCTGGAAGAGAAGATGGCGGACGATGATGTCATGGTGCTGGTACACGGCTATTTGGCCGGTGGCTTTGTCGGCAAAGACAAGTGCATCACAAAGCCTGAAGACGTGAAAGGCTTGCAGACCCGTGCGGCCGGGAAGGCGTTCGAGCAAATGCTTGCAGGTGCAGGCGCCTCCATCACCGGCATGGCCTCATCCGAAATCTACAACGCGATGCAAACCGGTGTTTTGAATGCGGCCAACACGTCGTCTTCGTCATTCGTATCCTACCGGATCTACGAGCAGGTAAGCTGCTATACACCAGCTGGCGATGTTGCGCTTTGGTTCATGTACCAGCCGCTTCTGATGAACAAATCCAGATTTGACGGCCTCAATGCCGATCAGCAAAAGTCGTTGCTAGATGCTTCTGCAAAGGCTCAGGCGTTCTATCTTGAAGAAGCCAAAAAACAGGATGCTGCATCCGAACAAGTCTTCCGCGATGCGGGTGTAGAAATCGCTCAGATGTCGGCCGAAGACTTTGAAGCATGGCGCGCTCTGGCACAGGAAACCTCCTATGCCGCGTTCGTCGCAGAAGTTGAGGGCGGTCAAGAGCTGCTCGATATGGCGCTGGCTGTCGAATAATCGACGCTGGATTGGGCCGTGCCAATGCGCGGCCCAATAACACCCAACCACTCATTCAAGGACATCGTTATGGCGGTCCAAAGCTCCGTCGCGGTGGCGCAAACCGGTAACAATCCGTTTCTGCGTCTCGTGGCTGCACTCTCTACACTTGCGGGCTGGTGCTCGGCTGCGATGATCGTCGCGGCGATTGGCATTACCTGCCAAATGATTTTTGTGCGCTTCGTGCTGAATGGCTCGACCATCTGGCAGACAGAAGCGGTGATCTACCTTGCCATCGCGGCCACGCTGATTGGCCTGCCCTACGTCCAGCGCTTGCGCGGACATGTGAATGTGGACCTGATCCCGCTCGCGTTGGGGCCCCGTGCGCGGTTCGTGCTGGCGATCTTCACGCTCTCTGTTTCCATCATCATGGTCGCGATCATGCTGTGGTACTCTTACGAATTCTGGCACCTCACGTGGGAACGCAACTGGAAATCCGACACCGTCTGGGGGGTGCGCTTGTGGATACCCTATCTGGCGCTGCCCGTCGGTTTCGCACTGTTTATGCTGCAGTTGATTGCAGATATGGTCGCCATCCTTCTGAAAATTGAAAAGCCCTTCGGCTTGGAGGACATCTGATGGATCCGCTCACACTTGGCGCGATTGTTGCGGTCTGCACCATTCTTGTTCTCTTCTCAGGCGTATCGGTGGCCCTTGGCCTGCTGATTGTCTCTACCGGTTTCATCATGATTTTCGACGGTATGCGCTCTCTGGAGCTTTTGCCGGAAATTCTGTTCGGCAAGCTGGATAACTTTGCGCTTTTATCAATCCCGATGTTCATCATCATGGGGTCATCCATCGCCTCTACGCGTGCAGGTGCTGACCTATATGAGGCGTTAGAGCGCTGGCTTACCCGTGTGCCCGGCGGCTTGGTGATCTCGAACCTTGGTGCTTGCGCCCTATTTGCCGCCATGTCCGGCTCCAGCCCCGCAACCTGTGCTGCGATCGGTAAGATGGGCATCCCCGAGATGCGCAAGCGCGGCTATCCTGATGGCGTCGCTGCGGGATCCATCGCTGCCGGTGGTACCTTGGGCATTCTGATCCCGCCGTCGGTCACAATGATCGTATACGGCATCGCTACAGAGCAATCCATCGGGCGGCTTTTTCTTGCGGGCGTGATCCCCGGTCTGTTGCTGGTCGGCCTGTTCATGGCGTGGTCACTTTATGCGACGTGGAAATCCGGCGACCAGCAACTGCTGGCACAGGGGAATTATTCCTGGAAAGAAAAGTTCGAGATTCTGCCCCGCGTCTTGCCGTTCCTGTTCATCATCATTGGCGTTCTCTATGCGATGTATGGGGGCGTTGCGACACCGTCCGAGACGGCGGCGGTTGGTGCGTTGCTTTGCCTGCTGATTGCAATGATCATCTACAAACTTTGGAACCCCAAAGACCTTTGGATTGTCTTGCGCGACAGCACAAAAGAAAGCGTGATGATCCTGTTCATCATCGCAGCTGCGGGCGTGTTTTCCTACATGCTATCGAGCTTGTTCATCACGCAGTCGATCGCGGCATGGATTGGCACGCTGGATGTGAATCCTTGGGTTTTGATGGGGGCGGTCAACATTTTCTTGCTGATCGCAGGCTTCTTCCTGCCGCCGGTCGCGGTGATCTTGATGGCGGCGCCTATCTTGCTGCCGATTATCACCACAGCGGGCTTTGATCCGATCTGGTTCGCGGTTGTTCTGACGATCAACATGGAAATCGGCCTGATCTCTCCTCCTGTCGGGTTGAACCTTTATGTGATCAACGGCATCGCCCCCGATATCTCATTGAAAACGATCCTCGCCGGCTCACTTCCTTTTGTCGCATGTATGATCCTCGCGATCATACTGCTGTGCATCTTTCCTGGTCTCGCAACATGGCTACCGGATGCGGTTATGGGGACAGCGGTATGAGCTATTTAACCGGTCTGTTCACAAACGTGTTCGAACGCCGTTTTGCGCGTGCCGTATCAACAGATGCGAAAGGACGCGGCATCACCGATCTGGCGCGCGACCTTCTGGGGGCGCGGGGCGAAATTTCTGGAAGCACCTTAGCACGCTTGATCCTCGACCAATACGCGCAGGCGGATGCGAAGGGCAAAAACGCGTTCTTTGAGTTCCTGTTGCGCGATCTGGAGATTGATCCTGTCGAGGTTGTCGAGACGCTGAAGGACTACAAAGCCGCGCCATCAAAGTACAGCTATCGTGCATATGCGCGTGCCAGCGAGCCAAAGCGCCAAGAGCTGCTGCGGCGGCTCAATCAGGTACACGGTGGCACGCAGCGGTTGGTTTCCATGCGCCAAGACCTGTTGAAGATGATGCGTCAGGACAAAAAGCTAGAGCCGCTGGACGTCGACTTCCAACATCTTTTTGCATCTTGGTTCAATCGAGGGTTCCTCGTTTTGCGGCCAATAAACTGGTCCAGCCCGGCTGAAGTTCTGGAAAAAATCATCGCCTACGAGGCTGTTCACGCCATTGATAGCTGGGATGATTTGCGCCGCCGCCTGCAACCGGCTGACCGGCGTTGCTTTGGCTTTTTTCACCCAGCCATGCCAGATGAGCCCCTCATTTTTGTGGAGGTTGCCTTAACCCAAGGCATCCCCAATTCTGTGCAAAACCTGCTCGCCGACGGGCGCGACCCGATCGAGGCAGAGGAAGCCGACACCGCGGTCTTCTATTCGATCTCGAATTGTCAGGCCGGTTTGGCGGGAATTTCCTTTGGCAACTCCTTGATCAAACAAGTGGCAGCTGATCTGTCGCGGGACCTCATAGCGCTTGATACGTTCGTGACACTGTCGCCCATTCCGGGGCTGACCAAATGGCTGGATCAGAACCAAACACCCGCGCTAAAGGCCGCCTCCTTGGAAGCACAGGCCGCGCACTATCTGCTAACGGCAAAGCGTGATGACAAATTGCCGGTTGATCCGGTCGCGCGTTTTCATCTTGGCAATGGGGCTGCGGTACACGCGGTACATGCAAATGCCGACACCTCCGCGAACGGGATGCGCCAATCCAAGGGTGCGATGGTCAATTACCTCTATGACCTGTCCCTGATCACCAACAACCACGAACACTTTGTCACTGAGAAAACCGTTGCGGCCTCGGCTGCGGTGCGCGCATTGAGCGCGTCGGTTTCATCCAAGTCCTGAGGAGCAATTGCATGACAAACCCGCTCTATGACACTCTATTTGGCCAACATGATCAGAGCAGCGCCGTGTTCCTACATTTGCCGGATGGCTCAACGCTGACCTATACGGATTTTTTGGGCATTGCCGCTCAATATGCCGGGTACTTGACGCAAGCCGGGCTAACTGCGGGTGACCGCGTCGCTGTTCAGATCGAAAAATCTCCACAAGCACTGGCAGTCTATGCGGCTTGTGCGCAAGCAGGGCTTGTTTTCCTTCCCCTCAACACGGCCTACACAGCTGACGAGGTTGCCTATTTCATTGAAAATAGCGGCGCAAGCATCGTGCTATGTGATGACCGCAAACGCAGTGCCCTCGCACCTATAGCAAAGCGGTGTGGCTCACGTCTGGAAACACTGAATGCTGATGGATCCGGCAGCTTTGCGGATCATGCGGCAACCCAACCAAAGACGTTTCAAACTGTGCCGCGCCGCGAAGACGATTTGGCTGCGTTTCTTTACACCTCTGGCACAACGGGGCGATCAAAAGGCGCGATGTTGAGCCAAGGCAATCTGCTGTCCAACGCGAAAACACTGAAAGACGAATGGCGTTTCACCTCCGATGACGTTCTGCTGCACGCCTTGCCGATATTCCATACCCACGGGTTGTTTGTAGCAAGCAATATCACATTGCTGGCGGGCGGGCAGATGATCTTTTTGCCCAAGTTCGATCTTGACGCGATGATCGCAAACATGCCTAGTGCCACCACTCTGATGGGTGTTCCAACCTTCTATACCCGTCTGCTGGGGGACCCTCGCTTCACCAAAGACCTTGCCGCGCACATGCGGCTTTTCGTTTCCGGCAGCGCGCCGTTGCTTGCGGAAACCCATGTCCAGTTCGAAGACCGTACTGGCCACCGCATTCTGGAACGCTACGGGATGACCGAGACGAACATGAACACCTCTAACCCCTATGATGGAGAGCGCCGCGCAGGCACGGTCGGCTTCCCGCTGCCAGGGGTGGAGTTGAAAATAACTGACAGCCAGACTGGTGCCACACTACTGCAAGGCGAGATCGGTGAAATCGAAGTACGCGGCCCAAACGTATTTCAGGGGTATTGGCAAATGCCCGAAAAGACGGCTGAAGAATTGCGAAGCGATGGCTTCTTTATCACTGGCGATCTAGGTCAGATTGATGCCGATGGCTATGTCAGCATCGTCGGACGTAACAAAGATCTGATCATCTCGGGCGGCTACAATATTTATCCCAAAGAGATCGAGCTTTTGCTTGATGAGCAAGACGGCGTTCTAGAGAGCGCGGTCATTGGCGTGCCTCATGCGGATTTTGGCGAAAGTGTCGTTGGTGTGCTTGTCGCGATGCCTGACCAAGAGCTTGATCTGGAACGGATCAAGGCGAGTATCGGGAAATCACTCGCCCGTTTCAAACAACCCCAGAAGCTGGTGATCCTGCCTGAGCTTCCTCGAAACACGATGGGCAAAGTTCAGAAAAAATCCCTGCGAGAAAAATTTGCACTGAACCCGATAGAATGAACAGAGGACCATGCGCGTGATCGCACGTGTGCATGGTCCGGCCATCAATTGCTGGCTTGCCCCAGCTCGCGCATTTCACAATCAAGTGCCTTCGCAATCTCGGCGTCGTCGTCCCCTTTGCTATTATGCGTGATCCCGTTCACGAGTTGGCGCTTTCAGCACGCCCAGCGCAGTTCGGGGATACTATCTCAGCCATATAGCAGGTCATGGCACGGGGGACATTTACAGGTCGCAGACCTGACCGAAAAAACAGATCAACCACCGCGTAGATTTGCAAAAGGCTCAACTAATAGATGAGTTTTTTTGGAACGATTAACGACTCCGGCTGGCTAACCTCGTGAAAATATTAAATGACCACGGGGTATATTCTATGCAAATTTTGATCCTTGACGCTGATTCCGGATCCATCAACAATGAAGCCGGTAGCGGCTCCGAGCTTTCTATCGCGGAGCTTGACGGAACGCTTCTTCGCGCGGTCCCGGTTGAGGGCGCATCAGAGCAGAGTGTCAGGATCACTGTAGGCGCTACTGCATTCGACCTTAGCGAAACACCTTACGAGATCCGCATAGGTTCCTCCGGTTCAGATGACCTGACGCTTCAGCCCGGCGATTTCGTTATAACTGCAGAGGCCTTTTCAGGCACTGACAGCACTGGCGATGTCGTTGATAACCGGACAATTGCGGTGACCGCATTCGAAGGTTTGGATGCCGACGGTATGATCATCCCATCGGAGTTCGACCAAACGAGCGAGTCTGAAGTCGAAACTGAATCGGAAACCGAGGTAGAGGCAGAAGCCGCACCGGGCGCTGCGGGCGCTGCGGTGGCCACTGGTGCTACCGCAGCCGCCGCAGGCTCCAATGCTTTGACATAAACTCTTTCAAGCGGCTCTATTTCAGTCAAGGGTGTCGGCGAAACCGCCGGTGATATCGAGGATCCGCAGGCTACCGGAAATACCGACAGCATCATCCCGGGTAGCACCATTACCGCTTTCAATAACAGCACCCCACAAGTTGCCGCAGCCATTTCTGTCGAAGAGGCCGAAACGGAAGCAGAAGTAGAAATAGAAGCCGAGGCCGAAACCGAAGTAAGCGTCGGCGCTGCGGCTGCCAGTGCGGGCGTAAGCGCTGCGGCCGGGGCCGCTGGTTCCAGCCTGGTGGACGGTATCGTTCAGGTGTCTGACGTGCATACCGCGATTGATGGCGCAAGTTCCACGTCGACATCCATTGCCGCGCTGAACGACAGCGATGACGCAGAGGGTGACGGCGCAACTGGTGATGTGACGCAATGGGGCACTCCCGAGCCTGTAGGTCGCTCTAACACGGTCGTGCATACCGTTTTCGGTGAAGCCGAAGTTGAGATCGAAGTAGAAACCGAGGCGGAAGCGGAAACCGGTGATCGCGTTGCGGCTGCGGCAGCGGCGGGTGCTGCTGGTGTAGGTATCGCAGGAAATTATGCCGTAGGCGACGCCGCCACAGCAAGCGGTACCGGGACATCGACATCCGCGATGGACGAAAACGCGGAAAACGTCAGCCGCTTTTTGACTAGTGGATCGACGGATAGCGTTGCGAACAATCTGGCGGGATCAGCCTTTGTCGATGATATCAGCATCTCTAACGACTCTCCCGGCGCAACAGAGCCTGCTTCGACCACAAGCGGCCAGACCCAGACAGCCGAAGCAGAGGCCGAAAGTGAATCCGAAGCCGAAGTAGAGGCTGAAGTCGGTAACGGCTCAGCAGCAGTAGCCGCAGTCGGCAGCAGTGGCGCAGGCGTCGCTGGCGTGGGATCGGATGCTATCGCCTCCAGCGCGATTTCCGGCTCTGTCTCAACATTCGGAAACGCAGGTGTATTCCGCACAAATAACGACATTGTACAGGTCGAAGCCTTGCTGTCTTCACCGGATACAGCAAGCTCTCAAGCTGTTATAGACGGGCGTATCGCCAATCGAGAAACGGATGGTGATGCCCCCGGCATTGAGGCAGAAGCAGAGGTCGAGGCCGAAGCAACAGCCAATGCACCGACAGACAGCCTGGGGAACGTGGGGTCAGCTGGCGGCGTCACCAATGATGGCGGTGGCGGTAGCCTTTCGACAACGGGCATCCAACTGGGCGGCGATGTAGGTCCACGAACCTTCACCAACGGTTTGAAGGACATCGAAGAGCGCCAGATTGAAGACACATCCGGTTTTGGCGGCGTGCCATTGGCAAATGAAGCACCAGCTTCGGCGGTCGCAACCGAAACAGAGGCCGAGGCTGAAGCGGAAGTCGAAGTCGAAGCGGAAGTCGGCTTCAATTCCGCAGCCGCCGGTGCCGCTGCAACAGGCGCTCTTTCACATACGTCAGGCACTGCGGCCAACCTTGGGGTAGCGACATCTACTGCGACAAGTACGTCGGTTTTTGACGATCCTTCCAACGATTTTTCTTATCGTGAAGAAGCTGCCCCGGCGGCGACGACAACGGTCGTCTATGAGGTAGAGACAGAGGCCGAAGCCGAAGCCGAAGTCGGTACCGGTGCTGGAGCAGCTGCCGCAGCCGCAGGTGCTTCTGGCTATGATGGTATCACAAGCGAAACCTCGGCCGAAGCCACGTCAAACGCTGCCGCCGCTGCGTCAGCAGCTGGTCAGCGCACGCAGACTTTCGTGATACTGCCACCCGAAGGCATGGGAGGCACGGTGCGTGCATACGCAGCGGCCTGGGATAGCGAAGGCCGCGGGGTCGCCGCTGCGATCGCGCTGGCAGGCACACCTTTCGCCGGTGGCAGTGACAACGAGTTCGAGATCGAAGCCGAGGGCGAAAGCTCGGTGGTGCTGGATTATAGCATCGAGACCTCGGCATATGATGCAAGCGCTGCCCAGAGCCTGACAACGGACATTCAAGACAACGCCAACCCCGAAAGCGTCGGCGCTGTTGGAGCACAACAGAATTCTGTTGGCGAAGCAGAGGTCGAGGCTGAAGCCGAAGCCGAGGCAGGTGTGGGTGTAGCTGCTGCCGCCGCTGGTGCGGCTGCGACGGGCTACGCCGCAACAACGGACAGTCGCGCAGTCACTTCGACGACTGCTCCGGATATCGTGTTCGCCGACATCTTCAGCGGTACCGGATCTGCCGATCAAATTCTGTCGACAAACGATGCCGATGTGATCGAAGGTCTAGGCGGTAACGATATTATCTTTGCCTACGACGGCAGCGATCTGGTTTTCGGCGGAACAGGTAACGACACCATCAATGGCGGCACTGGTAATGATGCTGTTTTTGGTGGCAAGGGGGATGACTTCCTTGTTGATCTCTTCGGGGAAAACTTTCTTTCCGGGGAAGAAGGTAATGATACCATCCGTGCGTCAAGCCAGAGCGATTTGATCGCTGGCGGCGGTGGCGATGACTTCATCGTCGGCAATGGCGGTAACGATCTGATCTACACGTCGGAAAGTGGCGATAACACGTTCGGGAATGATACCGCTATCGCAGGCAGTGGAAACGATACCATCGTGGGCTCCAACGGTAGCGACATGATCTACGGCGGCGCCGGTAACGATGATCTGACTGGCGGTCAGGACTTCTCAACTTCCGATCGTGATGTTCTTTACGGTCAAGACGGCGATGACATTCTGCGCTCTGGGCAAACGTCTTCGGTCTCGTCCGACACACAAGGGCGTGGTGATTTCCTGTTTGGCGGAGACGGCGATGATACGCTGTATGCCGGTAAAGCCGATGATGTGCTCAACGGAGGAGCCGGTGCGGACCTGTTCGTGTTCGACAATCAGTTCGGCACCGATGTCGTACAGGATTTTGACGTTTTCGCTGCAGATGAACAGGTCGATTTCTCCGGAGTTCTGGATATCGCGTATTTCTCCGACCTCGTCGAAAATCACCTTACGCAGGTTGGAAACGATGCGGTAATCAACACCGAGCACGGGGATCAGTTGACGCTACTCAACGTCGATGTGTCGAACCTTTTCAGCAACGACTTTATCTTCTAATCATACGATATGTGGGCCATCTTATCCTTGTGTCACAAGCAGGATGGCCCCCTACCCAACCTCATGATCGAAGGCGTCATAGTCGTTGGCTGACCAAATTACTGCTACTGTAAAAATGAGTTCGCGGGATGCTGTTTCATCAGCAACTCCCCCCCGCAGGAACAACAAAATATTCGTAAAACCAGTGCATGGAACGCTGGCTATCATAATTTGGTTCCGGTTTCTTCAGAGTTGTGTCTCCGGGTAAGACCCTGGGAAAATAGACGCTCTGCTAAGGAATTTTGATTACCCTGTCGTCAAATCACCAACATCACGCAGCACGAAGCGCCAACAGACCCTAAATTGGTTTTCCGGCTGTAGGCTGTTCCGAATATAGACCTTACTTTACGTTGCTGTCCCGATTTGCTCCGCGCAAAAATTTAACGACTTAATTCATCAATATTTTAACACAGCACCTTGCGACCGATGGCCGCTTCTATTCGAATTGCATAACACCGGTACCGGTTCGCCAATGCCGGGTTCGCTGATCGTAGCCATAAATTTGAGATGTTACGTCAGGATCAACGGTAGACACGCGGATTGCGCATGCCCCAATCGGAATAGAGGTCCGGCAAGATCGTGTGAAATTGCTCAACTGCCGTAGTTGTGGTGATCGTCTCGGCAGCATCAGCACCAAACACCGTCGCAGTATCTCCGACCTGAACATCTGCAATATCGGTCACATCCGCGACGATGGAATTCATTGAAACCTTGCCCAAAACAGGGACCCGTTTTCCGCGGATCAGGACCGCACCACGATCCTGAGCGATCCGGCTGTAACCGGCAGCGTACCCAATTGAAATGCACGCCAAGCGCCGATCTGCATCCAGAGAGAAATCGCAATCATAACCCACAGTAGCGCCTTTGGGGTAGATGCCGAGATGAACCACCTGCGCCTTCAATTCCATAGTCGGGCGAAAGCCCAATTGGGGTTCTAAAAATCCATACAGGACAGCGCCACAGCGGTACATGTCGGTTTCAATCGGCGCACCGGAAAGCAGCGTCAGTGTACTGCCTGCGTGGATCAGAATATCCGTTCTGTTCAGATCACTGTTGTCAAAAATCCATTCCACCTGCTGCCTGAAAAGCTCTGAACTTTGCTTGAGGGGCGCAGGTTCATTTGATGGAAAATGGGTGGAGATAGCAACGATGCTGTCTCCGATTTGATCAAGAATTTCTCTGCACTCCAGTTGACCTGATTGAGTGGATATATCCAACCCATCCCGCGACATGCCACCAGCGTTAAGAGCCAGATGCACACCTGAATGCACTTGCCCGTTTTCGCGAAGTCCGCATAGGTGTCTTGCCGCCGCAAGCGACCCCACCTGTTCTTCAACACAATCGGGCAAAGCCGCCTCCACTTCCTGAGGCGTAGCCGCGCGCAGGCGGATCAGCGTATCGGAGAAACCGGCATCCCGCACGGCCCGTGCCTCGGCATTGGAGGTGATGCCAATACAAGAAATGCCTTGCTCCAAAAGCAAAGGCACAATCCGGTGGATGCCATGCCCATAAGCGTCAGCCTTCATGACCGCGCAGAACGCGGCGCACGCAGGCAGAAGACCAAGCGTGAGTTCAATGTTCCTTGAAACACGTTCAAGATTGATTTCACACCAAGAGCTTGGGATCGGCGTTTCCGGCATCATCAAGTCGGCGCTATGCCAAGAATGTCTTCGACAATTCCGGAAAACAGGCCGGTCACTACAGGGATCAGTGCATCGGGAAAATCATAGTCAGGATTGTGGAGTTGCGGGTGGGTTACACCTGCACCGATATAGAGCATCGCCGCCTTCGCTCCGTCGGTTCCAAATCGACCGAAATCCTCGGACCAACGCATCGGCGTGTCTATCTCATGCTGCGAGAGGCCTTGTCGCGCCGCCACCCGCCGTGCAACGCCCGTCGCTTCAGTATCGTTGGTCACGGTATAGAAGATGTCATGCCAGAAAAGGCCTACCGCCAGTTCATTGGTATGTTCGGCAATTAATGCCTTGGCAGCAGACACTAACGCCTCCATCCGGTCATCGGTCATGCACCGCAGGGTCACGCGCAGCTCGCCCATCCCCGGCGCGATACCAAAAGTCGGCTCTCCCAGCTTGGCGTGCGTGAGAGTGCTTAGCGCAAAGGAATTGTCACCGATTTTTCCGGTGCCAAGCTTTGGTAAGCCCAGCATCAAGGCGGCCATCGCCTCCCCCGGCGAGGTTCCGTCCTCAGGTGCCGCGGCATGGGAGCTTTTGCCTTCCAGTAGGATTTGCATCCCACGCGATGCACAATTGCCCGGCCCCGCCCGCAGGCCGATCTCACCCAGCGGGCGCCCCGGCACGTTGTGATATGCAAATGCAAACTCCGGACGGATCTCAGACCAGCGCGGATCATCAATGACCGCTTTCGCACCCGCGCCGGTTTCTTCGGCGGGTTGGAAAAGCAGAACGACCCGGCCCCTCGCAGGTCGGGTAGCGAGGCTCATAGCGACACCGAGCATGGACACCATATGCCCATCATGACCACACAGATGGCCTTTGCCATCGGTTTCGGATCTATAAGCAATATCCGAAACTTCATGGATCGGCAGGCCGTCTAGTTCACACCTCAACAGAACTGTGGGGCCATCCTCGGCACCTTTGAATTCCGCAGCAACCCCATAGCCGCCCAGACCGCGCCAGATACGATCCGCCCCAAGCGCGGTTAGCTCTTCCGCGATGCGGTTCGCGGTTTCAGCCTCTTCGCCCGACACTTCTGGACGCCGGTGTAACGCATGGCGAAGATCAACAAGCGCAGATATTTGTTTTTCAGTCAGAGCCGTCATGCCCCCCCCTTTCAGGATATTTTGACCAGTGGGGTCGTACAGCTACAACTCTTCGGTTCCGCACCAATCGGCGATAAACAAGGCAGTCGCCTTGGTGATGCGGCGCATGCTTTCCAGATCGACCCTTTCATTGAACCCGTGGATCGCCTCGGCGCGCGGGCCGTACACTAGCGCGGGCGTGTCCGCATAAAGGCCGAAAAAGCGCGCGTCGGTCGTTGCTGTGATCGCCTCGCGGACAAGGTCTTCGCCAGTGGTGGTCTTGTGAGCCTGATCCAGTGCAGTAATGGCTGAGGCAGCCTTGGCAGAGCTGTCCTGCGACAGCGCATACCCTTCGGCGTGAAACCCGTGATAAACAATCTCAGGCAAGGAGTTGCGCAAAAAATCATTGTCACGCGCAGCATCCAGAATGACCTGTTCGATCTCTGCCTTGGCCGCCTCGATGGACTGGCCGGGGAAGATCGCCATGCGTACGTCAAACACGCTCCATGCAGGCACCGAGCTGGTCCAGTCTCCGCCTTCAAACTTGCCCACGTTCAAGTTCAGCGCATGCTCCATATGGGCGTA
>Ga0209345_10000713_pt1 | contig 42462 bp, 54 predicted proteins | sample Cruoilmetagenom7_FD_187294 | JGI IMG/M metagenome (GOLD analysis project Ga0209345, IMG submission 187294) | Oil polluted marine microbial communities from Coal Oil Point, Santa Barbara, California, USA - Sample 7 (SPAdes) (version 2) | ecosystem: Environmental > Aquatic > Marine > Oil seeps ...
TACTTCACTTTTGATGGCTGCGGAATCTTTGCCGGTAAATTCCATTTCAGGTAAAAGTGTGCGGGCATTATCGATAAGAGCTGTGCGCTCACCCACTAGGCTATCAAGCTGCGCATCACTTGGAATTTTAGAAAGGGCGGAATCGAGTTTAGCCTGTAAAGAATCCTCTGTTTTTTTGGCTTCCTCCTCGTCTTCTTTTTTTTCCTTTTTAATCTCCTCCATGTCGCCTTCTTTCTTTTCCACCTCAACCTCAGCATCAGCCAAGCGTTTTTGCAGCTTACTAACTGCCTGCCCCGCTTGGTCAGAAACCTCGTAATCGACACCATCAATTGTAATCTTAGCCATGTTTGCCTCTTTTTCCAGTGTTATAAAATTATCAGCTATTTTGCACGTAGCACCTGCTCGACCGCGTTCAACAATAGCAATGTGGTTACCCTTAATATTCCGCTGAATCGCATCGTAAGCTTCACCTGTGGAAGTTATCCCACTAATCCACTCAATATCAGAAGTGTAGCCGTTCGATAGTTCAACCTTCCCATCTTCAACAGCCTGTATTGACTCGGAATCTGTTACAAATAGCATTGTCTTAACGTAGTTACCATCCTGCATAACCAGACTGTCAGACATTCCAACGGAATACTTTCTCGAATTCCCAGCGTTTAGCAATTCGGGCGGGTGATTGTTCGTTATTGGCTTATTCGCAAATGAAGAAAGACTATCCTTGCTAAAAACCTCTGCCTCTGGACGGTACACCTTAACGATGTCGTTTGGATTCTTATCCGCTAAACCCATTTCACCGGCTGTGTACGCCTGGACACCCGTTCTGGCAATGCGGGCCGGTACTTTTAAAAAACCCTCATCCGTATAGTGTCGCTCGCTCGGCAACTTCAAAAGATCAGAAAGAAACATTAACGAAATCCCTTATATGTAAAGCTTATACTATGTCAAGGTCTTTATTATAGCAAATCAAACCTTGATTACCACTTGTGCCACACATCGACATTGAATATCAGTACCAGGGTGTCCAGTTTTTGGCGGAGGATCGTCCCACCTGAAAGTTTTCCCGTTATTCTTTATATGACTATCACGAACGCGCCCATCACCTGCCGTTCGCCAAATGTATTCTTCGGAACCCACATTCTGAGCTCGCTGCTTAGTCAGCGCTGAATTAAGCTTACTTGTTTGATCCCTAGCAATAAGCTTAGCTCGCTTGTATTCCACCTTACCGATAGCCATCACCTGTTCCGTTAATGAGGTAGCACTTTGCCCCTCGATCATCCCACGGTAAACAACACCTTCTAGCTTTTTAAAATATTGTTCAGGTATTGAGGTAATTAAATCAACATTAGCTGTGACGCTCAATCGCAAGGTATCCTCTAGGTTTTCCGACCGAGCAATCACGCCAAGGTCTACACCTGCAGTATTTTTAACAGCAGAATAAAATCTATCTTTATTCATGCGATTAGTTTCTGAAACAAAAGGTATAGCCATCAGCTTTGCCGTACTATTGGCAAGTGCTAATTGTGCTCGTAATTGTCGAAATCTTTCCTCTAAAAAATCCACATAGGTATCGGTAGTAATAACATGCTCATCCTGAACATATTCTGTTTCGAGCGAATGAATCAAAGGTATAATTTGTTCCTGGGTAACCTTAATGAAGCCCTTGGTGTACGCCTCCAATTGCCTACGATATTTTACCTCAGGTGTCCTCGGCGCTTTCATCGGATTCATCTTCTTCTTCTTCGCCTTCCTGTGCTCCCGATTCGTTTCCAATAATCGTTTCTTCTCTATTCTCAAAAAGGCCATTTAATTTTTCCTCGGAAACATATTCTTCTAAATCATCAATGTAATCATCAGTGATATTTGTATAGGTGGAATTTTGCTTCAATTCCTTGGCTACAATATCCTCGGTAACAACACCTTTTTCCAGGTAGATTGCGTCCCGTTGAGCATTGTTTAAATCAATAGTTGCCTGTTCCCCTGGCGTTACTTGGAAAAGAGAATTGAATTTATATTGCAGGTCGGAATGATCCAAGCCTAAACTTTTCGCCATAATCTTGTCGAAGTAATCAAGCTTTGGCTTATAGATACTATATTGATCCGACCGAACCGAGTCATAATAATTTCTTAAATCACCCTCACCCGTTGCGCTCAAACCCTCGGCTGATTTTCCAAGTAAACGTGTAGCGGGTATATCGCTTGCCGCTGACATAAATATGGCATATTTTTCCAGTAAATCAGGCAAGCCTGAAAAAGTATTTGTTTTCGTATTAAATGTTTCATCGCTATCTAATAAAAGCATATTGTTGAAACTTTTCATGCTAGTGGCCAGGGCGAAACGCTTGCGCAACATTGCTTCACCTTCCGGTGTTTGTAGGTAATTCATTAAACCCTTTACCTGAACAATATCCACATTTGTTTCATAGATCATGCTAGCGGCACTATCAGCAGCAGTGTTTAAATTCAACAATGCTTCATAAAGCCTATCCAGAACAGAATCAGAATTGTAATTATTTCTACGGAATTCGTCATAGGGTAGTTGCACACCGTCGAAACGTAACACCCTACTATGGTGAATTCTCACTGATGTTTCATTGAACCGATAAAATTCCGGCATTCCAAAATTAACATCCATTGGATCACTGATTGGCTGAACATCGGCTGTGCTAATCCTATGCCGATCAATTGCCTTAATATGGCGCAACCCACCTTCTTTAATATTTTCCACTATTAATGGCTGATCTGGCTCCAGGCCATCATCAACTGACAATATTATAAAAGACGTACCATAAAGCCGCGCCCATTTATGCGCAGTGTTAAAATTAGCCACCAACTTTATGCGCCGTTCTTCTTCTTCCAAAACCTTAACTGTTTCAGGGGTAATATCAGAAATAAATGAACGCCATTCTCGCGTCATGTCATCGGGAATAATATCCACTACCTTTCCCGCTAACCAATCAGCGCGATACATTGCCGACAGCTCATCCTGATTACCTTCCGCTGATAACTGCCTATTGTTTACGAATTTTGCATTATGACGTTTATCAGCCTCTGTGCCTAATTGAGCGATAAGGTTTTCCAAGCCATCTTGAAAAGTTTTTGCATCAGTGTCTGTTATTTTAGCTTTGTCGCTCATAGTGTCACCTGGGTAATTTTACATTGAATGTTTGCTATATAATTGGTCGCCAAATACTAATAAATCTTCCACTGCATCCATGGTTGGATCAATTTGGTCATCAAATTTATGCGTCATTAAGGGACTGAATTTCATAAATTCATCTTTGTAATCTGATACCCACGGGACATTTTTAGGTAAATGGATATAGCCAGCATCAAAATATTTAACAACACCCATGGCCCTAAAAACTTTATCTTTGTTCCGTGGTATACCTTCGATTGGAATTAAATAATTTTGCTTAATGGATTGTATTAACGAACTACCCGAGCTTTTATCTTCCACTTTTACCAGTTGGGCACCAAAGGGTTTGTACTGGTTTGGTTTGTGTTTGTTCCAAAACTCTACAAGCATACTTTCCAATTGCGGCGCTTCCCACTTACCGCGAATTTGATCTACTAAATAAATTCCACTCGACGGACTACGTGCCCAAAACTGGAAAACACTATAATCATTTTGTTCCTGTACCTTTTGCGCAGTGTCCCCGTATATGCGCCACACATCAATATCACTAGGAAGAAGATCGTAGTGTTTCCAGTACTTATCTTTAAACATTAGACCGCCATACGGGCGCGGGTTTTGCTGTGACTGACTAGCAAACGTGTATTTATCCCCTTCTTGCAATACTTGTAATTCTTTCAGGCTATGTTTTCTTGCCCAAAGGGGTTGATCAAGTGGGATACTATCGGGGCAAATATTATCAATTTCAGCATTACTAAAAAGCATATTCGTAGTCTTCCCCCGTTCTTAGTGTGTGCAGTATTCCATTAATGTCCAGGGGAATGCCGTGAGTATAGTCTTCCGGATAAGGCGCATTTACTTCACCATCGGCTAGTAATGTCGGAATTGATAAGTGATACCACACATCACCGGAACCACCTCGCAGCAAATAACCACTCATATCGTCATCATGGATTCTTTGCATAATAACGACTATTGGAACGGTTTCCACGGCAAGGCGGGAACGCATGGTATTATTGAATCTATTATTTATTCCGTTTCGTTTCGGTACTGAAAACGCATCATCTGGCTTAACGGGATCATCAATTACAAGGGCACCCGTAAAACCTTCCTCCATGCGTCCAGCACGAAAGCCGGTAATTTGCCCACCCGCTGCAGCAGCCATCATGCCGCCACCCTGTTCAGTAAACCAGCGTTTTTTACCCTTTGAATCTACACGAATTTGCATGGGCCACAATTCTTGAAATTCATCAGTTACGATTGTTTCCTTTATTTTCGATGAATTCTCATGCGCGAGGTCGGCTGAATAGCTTGCATGGATAAACTTCGCCCTGTGATTAATGGCTAAACCACGGGAAATAAAATTAAGTACTACCTGTTCGGTTTTGGAATAACCAGGGGCCATGTTTACAATCAACCTAGGTATTTTCCCATCGTAAACAAGCTGTAGTGCGTATTCGATAACGTAATGGTGCCAATTGCGTAAAAGCTTCACACCTTCTCGGTGCTTGAAAAAATAGCGCATAAACTGCATACCGTCATTTTCAAGCATGTAGCGCAGCATTCTTTTTTCATTAGGTGACCAGGGATTAATAGCTGAATCGAATGTTCCAGGGAGGATAATTTTATTGTTAGAATTCATCATTAAACTTTTCCTTGAATAACAATATTTCTAACTCTGTTAGTGGTTCATTATCCGCTGCCCCCGCCGCCCCAATATCACCCAGCTCAATTTGTTTACGTTTAGGATGAAGATATTCCGCCAAGGTTTTACCCGCTAACAATGACGCTGATAATTCAACATTACCGTAATTAGAACCGAAAGTGGCTTCATCAATAATATCTTCCCAGTCATCTTTCGAGATATATCCATCAGTCGCAGCATCTATTTTTAAAATTAATTTTTGCAATGATGATGCACGGCGAACGTCTTGCCCTTGCATAATTGATTCGAGGAAAACAAGCGGATCAACTATTTCACCTGAATGTATAAGCTCCCGTATCTGTTCAACAGTAAAAGGCGTTGGCATATTTACCCCTACCTTTTTTCTAGTATTGAATTAATTAATAAACTATCCGCTAAGTTTGGTAACACAATATACTTAAACTTTAACCACTAATTTTGCCTTACTCTTTTGGCCATCACTATAGGTTGCTAAACAGGTTAATATTGATCTCCCTGGTGCAATTGCCGAAAGTGTAACGACCGCTAAATTCCCATCAACGCCTTGACCATCTACCCTAACGCTTTCGCCGCTAACAAGCACCCACTCCCCGCTAACCAATGCTGCACCAAGGGCATCAATGTTATCACTAACATCGTATGCAAAAGCAAACACTTCACCGGAACACATTGAAAATTGTCCAAAATCACAACCCATTAGCATGTACCTTTTGTTGTTCGCGTATGGTGATCCGCGTAAATTGTTCTATCTATTGGTTCAGCCCTAATTGTGAAAAACACGGAAGGGACAATGTAGTCCGGTCGCAAGTACCCTGCGGTAACCACCCCAGGTACCGATCCCTGAAATACACCGTTCCCATAGCCACTTGTTACTATAGCCGCAATGCTCATTAAGTCGCCCTTACGCTAGATGTTGGTGATTGTTCATCATCGAGGGTATACGTTGCGGCAGGGGTGCTACCGTCCAACTGGCTAACCGTTATGGTGCTACCCACTATCGCAAAATCACCTAATTTTTGTTGCATTAACAGTAATGCTTGTTCCAGGGTCGGGGCATCACCTTTAGCGGCATAGTTTTCGTTCAATTGGGTTGTAAATATATCCGCTAATGTTGGTAACGCAGCAATTTCAACACTTGTCGCTAACGTAGCAATTTCCACGCTTGTCGCCATACCAGCCTGATTTTCCAATGCTGTTGGTAACGCAGCAATTTCAACACTTGTCGCTAATGGAGAAAGTTCAGCGCTTGTCGCTAATGGAGAAAGTTCAGCACTTGTCGCTAATGGAGAAAGTTCAGCACTTGTCGCCATACCTGCCTGATTCTCTAGCGCCGTTGGTAACGCTGCAATTTCAGCACTTGTCGCTAATGGAGAAAGTTCAGCACTTGTCGCTAACGTAGAAAGTTCAGCACTTGTCGCTAATGGAGAAAGTTCAGCACTTGTCGCTAATGCGGAAAGTTCAGCACTTGTCGCTAATGGGGAAAGTTCAGCACTTGTCGCCATACCAGCCTGATTCTCTATCGCCGTTGGTAACGCTGCAATTTCAACACTTGTTGCCATACCCGCCTGATTTTCCAATGCTGTTGGTAACGCTGCAATTTCAGCACTTGTCGCTAATGGGGAAAGTTCAGCACTTGTCGCTAATGGAGAAAGTTCAGCGCTTGTCGCCATACCGGCCTGATTTTCCAATGCCGTTGGTAACGCAGCAATTTCAGCGCTTGTCGCCATACCCGCCTGATTCTCTAGCGCCGTTGGTAACGCTGCAATTTCAACACTTGTTGCTAATGGAGAAAGTTCAGCACTTGTTGCTAATGGAGAAAGTTCAGCACTTGTCGCTAATGGAGAAAGTTCAGCGCTTGTCGCTAATGGAGAAAGTTCAGCACTTGTCGCTAATGGAGAAAGTTCAGCACTTGTCGCTAATGGAGAAAGTTCAGCACTCGTCGCTAATGGAGAAAGTTCAGCACTTGTCGCCATACCCGCCTGATTTTCCAATGCTGTTGGTAACGCAGCAATTTCAGCACTTGTCGCCATGCCCGCCTGATTTTCAAATGCTGTTGGTACTTCAGAAACAAGCCGCGTATCCGTCTTAATTGTAAAATGTTGCGTTATCCCATCAACATGGGTAAATGTTAATCCAACAATATCACCGTTCATTTCTGATGCTAATAAGTTAAACGACCATTGCCCATTCCCCTTATGTACAGGGGTAACATCATCAATTGCAGCTTGTGCTCCCCCATCTAACGTGAAGTGTCCGAGAGGTGTCCCAGTTGTAACGTCATTACCATTAGCTCGACTAACAAAACCAACCGTGAAACCTGTAACACTTGTATTTTTTTTAAACATTACATTCCACCTATTAAAGTATTATTCCCTGATACCCAAGCTGGGTTAAAAGATTCAGCTTCAAACGCAACTACCATCCATTTTCGTGCCGTGCTAGCAACAGCATTTATTTCTGATGCGGGTACCGTCCAACCATCAGCGTTAAACATTGGTTGGCCAACGTTATAAACAACCGCATCGCTATCATTAACCATATGCATTAATTTAAGGGCTGAAATAGAACTAGTTGCGCTGGTGTCAGCGCCATCTTTTACGTTTGTTGAAACCGAAACTGCCCTAACATCATCCGCTGAACCAAAGCCAACAAAACCGGCCCTGCTTCCATAGTTGGGGCCAAGTGCATCGGTAGCATCCAGTACTGTACCCCCGATATTTACGAACTGAGGTTTAAAACCAATACCTTCCACATCCCAATCAGTAGCCACTGAGTCTGGAGAATCTACAATCTGCACCGCAACTTTAGTTTCACCAGTGTGCATTGCTAAATAATAAACTACATCGCCGCCGGTTGCTCCAGTGCCATCTGATTCCCAACCATCCGCGATAAAGCTACTTATGTGCCTTTTCCACGTTGTGTTATTCCAAAGTTGTTGGCCGATTATAGATGTACTTGAAAGAAGTAGGCCGGTTTCATCTAAGTTGACACCATATCTACCTGGGCACATTATGAGAGAAGCTTGTTCTATACTTATCCCATTGTCATAGGCAGCACCATTTGAAATTATGCCCTGGTTAAATACGCCAGTGGAACTTGAGTAACCGATACTTGAAACATCTAAGTAATTCGGTTGGAATCCTATCCCTACTTTTGTACTTGGGCCTGCTGCTGAAGCGGGGGCCCATGAACCAACCGCAACTTGCAAATCATCCCCGCCGTAAAACTCAATTTTGCATTTCATCACCCGCGTTGATATGTCGGGGGCGTTTAGTCTCCATCCATCAGCGATAGGTAATACAGATAATAGTCTCTTTTGACCTAGGGTAGTGTTAACCGCGTTCTCATAATACCTAGCCACGTGGGTTGTAGTTTGCGTCCTCCAGGTAGACGTATTACCTACCACCCCATCTAGCGCTATTGTTGAGCACGAACGTTGATCAGTTGCCGTTGCATAACCGAAACCCAAGGTTGCATCGTCCTCGGGTGTTTCATTTCCCTCACTTCCCAAGATGGTTAGCTTAATCGCTTTAGGTGTCCACCCGAGACCAGGGATTGTTATATCAAAATCCCCCTGGGCCAAGGGCCAGTCAAATTGTGTAGTTGCTACTTTCATCAAGGCACCAAAGGTAATTAGTCGATCGGGGTTAATACAACCGTTGCACTAATTTCAAGTTTAAATGTTTTAGGCTTAGCTTTAGGGTTTTCCAAGGAATGTTTTACTACTGTGTTTGAATAGACTGAAATTAATCCGTTAGTATCTTCTGTTGTACCCTTAAAAGAATATTCCCCTGCCACCGGCGGTTTAAATATAACGGAATACTTTGGGACAGTTTGGTTTTTCTGTAAAACTTTCAACTTTGGTAAAAATAACTTATCCCCTGGACCTTTTACGAAAATATCAAATTGTTTAATTTCATTTATTTTCATTTTCGTACCATCTTCGCGTTCAAGTTGGTGTTCCCATTTCAGGGAAATATCACTTGGTTCAGCAAACACACTGGTAGAAAGTATTAGGGGTAAAAATTTAATCACATTCATATTATTCATCCCCTGGACCTTCCTTAATATCTGTTATGCGTCGATGATGCATTAAATGCCCATGTATGTCGTCCACTTGTCGCTTCATTAGATTAAATTCCCCCAAGGATAAGTTAGCCTCATGTTGCCACTTTTCTAAACTGTCTATTCTGGAAACTTGTCGGCTAAAGGTAAATTTCCAAAGAAATACTAAACCTCCCCAAAGGATGACAATTCCACCTACTAAAACATTTGTAAAATTTTCCATTAATATTAATCCTAGACGAGCAACCATTAGCATAATTAGAACCTTCAGGGGGTAAGTCTAGTTCAAATAAAATTTAAAACTACAATCTTATAAAACAATACCGAAACAATACTTCCCATAATAACGTAATCATACCATCGATATTGAGCGAGCTTATCATCACGATTACTTTCAAATTCACTATTCTCATAATCGAACCTAATAGGGTGAACATTATCTGGAATATTATTAGTCCTATTTGTGCGTACAACTTTCTTAGCGCCGTGATCATATTTAAAACCAGGAACCGGCTTTCGCTTTACAGGTTTAATTTTAAATAGTTCTGGATCGGTTTTTAACTCTTTCATAATGATTCCTAGTTTTTCAGCAAGTATATGGTAAAGGCTCAACAGTGTACATTTTCGGCTAAACAGAGTTTTGGTCCAATGTCAAAATGTAAATAAACGGGCTTAATTGATCATTAATTGACCATGTTGTAATTCCACTCTGGCTTCCCCGCCACTGCACGTAAGCAAAAAGGCGCTACCCATGTACCACCCACTGCCCAAAAGGCACCACCAGCAAGCTAAAAAGCGGGTAGGATTCGATTATCAGGGTGGATTCTTGGTATTTTTAGCTCAAATCATCAGAAAGTAGCGAATTCCACATCATCGAAACGTATTCGGCTTGATGGCGGGCATCGTCCAACGCGTTGTGCGCAGTGCCTGAAACTTTTCCATCGAAACCGCCCCTGGCCGACTCGTACAAATCTTTAATCGTTCGGCAGTCACGAACATTCCAATGTTTCCACGGAATTTTTAAATCGCTTTGGTGATACGCATTTTCAAGAATTGAAATATCAAACGTTGGCCCATTGCCCCAAACTTTTACATCCCCTGGTAACCACTCGGAAAACTTTCCAAGCACATCGGGTAATTCCTCCATGCCAAATAAACATTCCCGCGCTGCAGTAGATTGTTTTGCCCACCAGCGTTTTGTATCCAGGGAAATAATTCGATCTTGGTTTTCCCAATCCAATTCCTCGTAAAAAGTTTTACTGCAAGTTTTCCCACGGCGCGGGTCGAACAGCACGGCACCAATGGAAACTATCGGGGCATCCGGTTTTGTGCCCATTGTTTCAAGATCAATCATCACATCTCTTAATTCACTCATACATTTTGCTCCGGTCTATTTAAGCCTAATTGCTTACTGTAAAAAATGTTATTTGTATTTAAGGGTAAACACACTAGAAGATCACCTGTTACCGCACCTTTAATTTGCTCCAGGTTCTTAAAAAAAACTTTTTTCAATGACTTACATGCGAAAAATGAGTTTTAGCGGTGTGTTTTCTTAGATTATTAGATTTTTTCACTACCTATATACCCTTATAGGAAATTATTTGAATAATACTACTGTTTCTTTGGACAGTGTCTTTTATTTTCTATAGGTATAAGATACCCTTTTTTATTCTATCTAATCTAACTATTATCAATATTAATAACTCACTGGGTTTCCTTAATGGCAATTTACATTATTATAAAATACAATTAATAAATATTAGGAACACTGGTTATATGTTGTTCCACTGTGAGTTGTGCCTTTTAAATTCGGGAAAGTGCAGTTTTGAACAACGCTGATAGATTTTCCACCTATAAATATTATTCAAAACTACCACCCTGGTTATGAGTTTTTTCTATCTTTAAGGCTCATTTGGTTAAATAGTGTATAAGTTTCACGCTAAAATACCGTCAACCCACTTTACCCCGTAAACTTTCATTGTTCGTGAACCGCCTTCCTTAACCACTAATTCATTATCACGCAACGCACTATAGAAGTTATTCCGTCCCACTGGCTTAGTGAAATTATCATCACACCAAAAGCAATATTCCCCGTAAACCTTTCGCGCTTTTAAGCAATCAGCACTGTTTGTAATTTCTAAACATTCTTCGATAAATAGTTCCACATCTTCATCTTGCGCCATGTTGTTTCCCTCCTCATCCACAACACCATCAAAATCATAAATTTCTTCCCCTAACCACTTCCCACCATAAATGTATTTTAGGTTATTGGCCCCCGTCCTCACTGTTAAGTGGCCTTGCTCAATGTTCTGGTAGAAGGTATTCCGGCCCAAGGGTTTGGCACCGTTATCATCACACCATGCACAATAATCACCGTAGATGCTTTGGGCCACTCCAGCCCTGGTGTACCCGCTATAGTTGACCCGATCCCTATCCAGTATAAATTTCTCAGAAATGTATCGAGCCAATGGATTGGAGCGCATAAATAGATCGTCCGTAGCGGCCTGAACGCTTTCCGGAACAAGAAACTTACTACCGCGCTCTTTGAAACGGCATAGACCTTGGGCCACCCTATTCAGCACCCCGCTTATTTCCTCCGGATCACTAAGGATTGTTTTCACCCGATCAGGGTCTTCCTTTCCAGCTTGCCTAAATTGTTGGTTGAATGGGATAACCTGAATCCGTTCTCGCAATGCGTCACCTGTTTCAGCAAGGCGCACATTACTGTTAGTGGAAACAACAACAGTACCTCTGTATTGAAAATCGAATTCATCCACGCCTTTGGGGTTGGCGCTCATAATAGTATTCTCAGATAGCTTTTTAATCAGTGCGTCATTAAGCCGAACATTATTACTCAGCTCTTGAATACCGATAACCTTTTTCCCAACTAAGTCAGCCGTTGCGTGGTTATTACTTATCCCGTTGGTTTTCACCACTAGGTTTTCATCAGCCGCTTTATATTCCGCGCCCACCAATGCCTGGATAATTTTCATCAATGTGGTTTTACCATCGCCCCCTGGCCCTTTGAATATGCAAAAGAGCCGCCCGTTTTTCTCGTTCTGAATCATATAGCCGAACAATTCCCAGAAGTGCCGGATAATTTCCAGCTTGTCTTCATACTTGGAAAATATTTCATCCACAGTTTTATCCACAAGCTGGCATGTCGAATCGGGGGCATAGTTCGCCTGTAAACATTCCGTCAAATAACTATTAGGCTGGTGCCGCTTTAATCGCATGTCGCCGGTATCATCCTTAGACCACAATTCCCCATTTAGACAATTAAACACGGGTTTTTTAATATTTGAATAGTTGAAAATTTTAGTAGCACTCAAGGCGCGTGAACTAATCACCAGGGATGAGCTACTTTCTATGGCTTTGGCTTCATCTATTTCTACGCCGAAACTATCTTTTAAAGTATCAACCGCCAAACTTAGTGTTCGTTTTAATCTATCGCGGCTGATCGGTACCCAGTGTGTTTTTTTGAAAATCCAAATCTGACCGTTTGGTTCCACTAATAAATGCTTCCCCTTGCTATATGTCCATTCCAGGGTCCGAGTAGCAACAACCTTTGGGAAAGAATCTCTACAGCCGATAACCAACTCAGCGTTAATGCGTTTTAATGATCTGCGGGTAACTACCTTTGCTTGAATGAGGGTTTCTTCTGCCCGCTCCTTTTCAATAATTCCGGCACGGTTGATTGTTCGCAAACAGTTCAACAATTCGCTTTCCGGAATTAAATCCTTATCGGGGTAATCGCCTATAAGTGTTCGAGTAAGTGCTAATGCATAACCTTCGGCAAAATGTTCTTCACCCATCGCGCCGATTGTTTCACCTTCCCCTGCTTCGATCGTTTTTTGCATACCTTCGGATATGCTGGTTTTATCATCCTGCAAACCGTCATCATCTTCACTATCATGGTTATCACCGAGGCCATCATCGCCGAGGCCATCGTCACCCAAGTCATCGTCACCCAGGGCATCATCGCTGAAGCTATCGTCACCGAGGGCATCGTCACCTAGGCCATCAAAATCAAGTACAGCACGTACATCAGAAGAAACGACACCTTTCCTATCTAGCTCATAAACAAGACTACCGGCTGTTCGGCTTATTGTTTTTTCATCACCTAATGATTCCCAGCGATTGCGAATAATATTTTCATCATCCTGGAAACTTTCGTCACTAATGGACCACTGTATAAATTCCTCCAAGCCCTCACCCCCCGTTGCATGGTGGCAAGACATTAAGAATGGTTCCCAGGTATCGTTTGTGTTATATTCGGTCGGGTCGAGCTTGCTTAAAACAAGTTCCTCTAATTGCATTCCGGAAAAGGAACCGTATCCGTGACCGCTTATTTGGGTTGGCACAACATCGCGGCTTATCGATTCCATAAATTTGACGGAAAGAGTTTGAGGTGTAGTTGGGTTATCCCATGTGTAATATCCCCCATTGGGATGCCTGCTACCGACACCAATTACGTACCCGCCTTTTTTCTTGAAATCTATTCCAGGTAACTCCGGCACTGCTTTTCGTATTCGATGGAAATCATACAATTCATCGAAATCATCCAGGGGCAATTTACAATAAATGTGATACCCGCCGCCGCCAGTCTTAGCCACCATGTTTTCCCACAACATTGCATCAAACGATTCATAACCCAACATAGTTGCTAGTCGTTGTTCTGAATCAATTCCGTCTTCGTAATTCCGAGGATCACAATCAATAACTAAATCATTTTCACCTAAACGAACTCCAAGGTTTAATCCGCCTTCGGCGTACTTTTTATATTCACTAGCTGTTTGTTTATAGTTGCGAATATCCCATTGAGCATGAAATGGTGTTTTACCTTTTGGGACCACCCGTGGTTCACCGGATTTTGTTTTGACTATCGTTTGACTATTCCAAGGACGAATGGGGAAAATGTAATAGGGCTCATTATCACCAATCCTGTTAGAATTATCGTTAGAATACGGGCGTAATGTTTTCGTGGTTATATTGGATTTTGTCATTAGGTGAGTTCCAAGCTAGTGTTGAAATTATTCCATTAAAAGCGGGGTGACCTTTCCTTTTAATAGCATTGCGCTAAAAATCTTGTTTCCCGCTCAAGTGCTTATTTATAATTCTTCATCCTCATGGAACCGTTCTAGTTGGTTGCTACCTTTTTGAATAAAAAGATCAGGGCGCATATATTTCAAGGTGAATTTTTCAGCTAGGACTGGGTTTTGTTCCACCTTAGTAACGCCTTGGCCAGTTATATAACCCTGCTTTTCCCAGGCGCGAATAGCTGTATAGCGAACATCAAGCATTAAGCTCAAATGTTTGACGCTACCTGCGTATTCGATCAACTCCCCCAGCACCTTAGCTTTATAGTCTTCAAGTTCGTGTTCTCGCATATTCATCATAGTATTCACCTGTACAGTTTTCCTTCTAACTTATGAACCGATTTATGTTAAGCAGTTGACACTGCATACGTAACAAACTACATTAGTTCATCCGGTTAATAATATCAAGCCGGAAAACTGGTTGAAGATTGAGCGACATAATATGACGCACCGCTGCTATATCGCTTTACTGGATGAAAATTAGCCTGATTCGCACCCAGTATTGACATAATATGGCAAGTTTTTTCAGGGTGATAATACTGTTTACCTTAGTTTTCAACACCTTAACTTATGTTTTTAAAGGGTTTTATATAATGAGTACTCCGAAAATTGTTTTTCAAATTGACCTCACACCAGATAACGATGACTTAATTCAGGCTATCCGCGACCTTGTTGCCGGAAACCCGTCCGAGTCAGCCCCCGAAGGTAAGGCCAAGGGCAAATCTAAAGCCCGTGACGCGAAAGAAGGAGGCCGGGCTGAAGACGTCACCCTGGATGATATTAAAGCCGCTGCAAAAGAAGCTAAGGCCACATTCGGTAATGATTTTGCACACGCCGTACTTGATGATTTTGAAGTGCGTGAAGTAACTCAGTTGGGTAGACGAATATCCGCTATCGAGGAAGAAGACTACGCCGAAATTATTCAAGCCTGGGCAGATGGTCCCCAGGATGATGAAGCAGATGAAGATGAAGACGATTTTGATGATGAAGAAGATGAGGCAGAAATTACGGCTGACTCTGTAAAAATCGCTCTAAAAGCTTACGCCAAAGAAGTCGGGCGTGACGATGCGCGGAAAATTATGACTAAACACGGGGCCGCCAGTCTAACCAAGGTGGCCGAGTGTACGCCAAAACAATTAGCGGCAATGATGAAAGCGCTCGTTTAATGACAACCTGCGCCCTGCTTTTATTCCAATAGCGGGGCGTATGGAAATGGGTTCGACATAATATGCCACATTTTGAAAATGTAATTGAAGATAAAAAGCACAGCAAGCTTTCCTGTTCGGGCTCAAAATCCTGGTTTACTTGTTCTGGCAAGATGGCCTTCATTGACCGACTAAAATCCGCCAATCTACTGCAGGGCGATGATACAACCATTCATAGCGCTACCGGCACCGTCGCGCACGAAATCCACGAAAAATGTTTACTGGAAAAGCGCAAAGCTAAGCACTACGTGGGTGAAAAGTTTACAGTTAGAGATTTTGAAATTACTGTCACTGATGAAATGGCAGGTGCAGTACAGCAAAGCGTGGATTATGTTAATGCTAGAATAAAAGCCGCTAAAATAAAAGGCTATGCCGTTGAATTGCGGATAGAACAATGGTGTTCCCTTGAATCGCTAAAAATACCAGGGCTGGATGGCGGAACTGCAGATGTAATAATAATTTGCTGGGAAAATGGGCCCAACAATAAACGCCAGTTGGCCAGTGTAGAAATTATTGATTATAAGCACGGCAAAGGTGTAGCCGTAGATGTGGAAAATAATTCGCAAGCGCTTTGTTACTCCCTCGCTGTTTTACTATTACCTGAACTATTTCATGCTAGGGAAATAAAACGCGACCTTGTAAGAATCACCATCGCCCAGCCGCGAGCGTTCCACGTTGACGGTCCTTTCCGCACCTGGGATATTAGTCCGGCAGAAATAATGGATTGGTGCGAACTGGAATTAATTCCGAGCGCTAAGGCCACTAGGGATGATGACGCTAAACTGACCGCAAGCGATGAGGGTTGTTTATTTTGTCCAGCTAAAGGTCAATGTTCCGCATGGTTTAAGCACGCTGAAAAAATGCTTGAACAGGAATTTGCAGAATTTGCAGATGATGAGGAAATCGAACCGCCTGATAATGCGATGACAACAAAGCAGAAAACTTTCATAGTTAAACATGCTAAAGGTTTGCGTGGTTTTTTGGACGCCGTAGAGTCGCAAGTTTATGATGAGCTAATCGATGGTAGCACTGAATACAAGAATGATTTTAAATTAGTTAGAAAACAATCACACCGTAAATTTTTAGAAGATGCATTTGATGAGGATTTTAGTCCCTTATTTTCTGCGTTAGAATTTGATGATCTTTATGAACAGCGCACACGCACACTCGGTGATATTGAAAGAAGTTTAAACAAGGCACTTGGAAAAGAATCAGCTAGTATTACAATGGAAAGCGTTACTATAAAACCAAAAGGTGCGCCAACCATTGCGTTAGTAGGTGATAAACGGGCGGCTGTATTATGTTCTGCAGAAGATGAATTTGCTGAATTCGCTGAAGATGAATTTGATGAATTTGATGAATTTGATGAATTTGATGAATTTGGTGAATTATAAAGAAGGAGGTTTACACGAAACAGAAAAACACGAAACAGAAAAACACGAAACAGAAAAACACGAAACAATTAAATAAGCAAACTAGGTGTAAAGTATTATGAGTAAAATTATATTGCAGGATGTGCGCTGCTCTTATGTTTTCGTTACTAGCGAAAGAAAAGATGGCGGGTACGGCCTCCAGGTAATGATGAAAAAGGGCAGTAAGCTACACAAACAATTAGAGAAAGAAACCGAGCGAGTATTAGTTGACGGTTTCGGCCAAGCTGCGTTGCGGAAAAGAGGGCGGTATAAGTTACCTTTGCGAGACGGCGATGATGAACGCGAGGGTGAAGAATACGAAGGTATTATTTTTTTCAATGCGAACGCGGCAAAAAAGCCAGGTCTTGTTACGCGGGCAAATAACAAGCCAACCGCTAGTGACCTTGAAGCTTATTGCTATAGCGGCGCATATTTTACCATTAGTGTAACCCTATATTCCTTTCCAGCAAAAGATGGTGGCAAACCTGGGGTGGCTGTTGGTTTGAACAATGTCATGCTTAGAAAGAAAGGTGAACGATTAGACGGTACCATTGAAGCGTCAAAAGAATTTGAAGATTTTGCGGATGATGATTTTGATGAAGATGATGAAGATGATTTTGATGATGATTTTTAACAAGGCGTAAAATATTCCAGGGGGTCGCTAGTCGGCCCTTTTTTATAAGGTGTTAAAACGATGCTAAAAGCAAATACAAAGATAAAGGTAGTTTGTAAAAATTCAAAGCTATTTTGCAACAATAATGGTGAGCACGAGTTTAACGGAATAGTTTACCCCAAAGCTAACAAGGCATCCTTTGCTTATCGTAAAGGTACAATGTCAAGTGGGGTTAATGATGTGGGTTTTATGGTATCGGTGACAATAAATCATGTTCGCGTTGTTCACCCCTTATACACAGCATGGAAAAGAATGATTAGATCATGTTATTCCAAGCGAACGATTGAACATGGGTTCTATTCAGACATGACTATGGATGACGGGTGGATTTTTTTCAGTAATTTTTTAAAATGGGCAATGTCTCGTTATAAGAATAATTGGGTTTTGTCTAATGCGATAGTGGAACCAGGGAACATGCACTATTCACCTGCTAAATGTGTTTTTGTTCCATTCGGAATAGTTGGCCTACTTTCCACCTGCAGCAGTCAGCGCGGGGATGCTGCAATAGGTGTGCAGCGAATCAATGATCATTGTTTTTGTGCTCATATTAGCAGGGGAAATAAAAAAACCCACCTGGGCACTTTCCCAACAGAACAAGAAGCGCTCAACGCCTATTTAAAATGTAAAGCCCAATATCTGCGGCAAATTGCAAGGCGAGATTTAGGTGGAAAAGCCGCTGTTGGATTGCGCAAACATGCAGCAATGCTTGAACAGCAAATTGTTGAACCTAGTTAATATTCCCAGGAGAAAAATTAATGAGATTATATATTCAGAGATCGGAGGCTATCCAATGAATACATTAATTTTCGCCGCCACTGCGATCATTGGAGTTTTCGGTATTTGCGTTGTTGTGTGGTCAATACTCGAAACAAGAAAGAAGTACTTTAATGAATATGTGGCAAGGAAGCGAAAATAATTAAAAGTTTTACATATTTAGATGAGCAAATTATTAAGTGTTGAACCTAGTGAATATTCCCAGGAGAAAAATTAATGAGATTAAATATTGAGTGGATGGCCCCTTGGAGATTCGGTGGCCCATGGAAGCTGTACGGCTACCATTTAATTAACAATAGTTTGGGAACCAAGGGTATTTGGGTTTTAGGGTTATGTGTGACCTTTACCAATGCCGAAAGCACGCACGGGGTTGGTTTAAGCATAATATTGTAATTGATCAGCACCAGGGATCAGCGCCAAGGATCGACACTAAAACCCTTAAACGGCGTTTACATTTTGTTACTGTACATTTAAGCCAATTTTTAATAATATTGATCTATCGAATCAAAACACAGAAACAGCGGCAGCAAATTGCACAAAATCTAATTTAGTAAAGAGCGCATGTTAAATGTTAAATGTTAAATAAAAACCAAGTACATAAACACTATTAAAAAAGGCAAATGATTATGGAAATTATCAAAGTTAGTAGGACTAATAAACTGGATTTGGAATTTAAGGGCGTGCTTATTGCGAGCGCTGCAACATCATCAGATCGAGCTATGGGTTCGAGCTATAGCGGTACAACAGGGGAATGGGAAGAACTGGCTATATATAAAAGTGAAAAAGGAAAATTTATTTGTGAGCGAATTCAGCGCACCCAATGGGCCGGAAGACATGATGTATTTGACGCTGCGGTTTGCGAAACTGACAGTGAAATAATAGAGTTTTTCGGCCATGGTGATCTCGCTTCTGATATTTACTATGACGCTAAAATAAAAAATGTCCAAATCATCGAATAATGATTCTAAATTACTAACGGGAGCAAATAAGCATGGGTATGACCAAAGAAATGTATCAAGAGATTGTTTCCGAATTCGCAATTGAATGTGTCCAAGTATCAAATGCGTGTGGTCAAGCAATTGGTGAAGCTCTTACCGAAACAATCAGGGACTCGCAATACCCTAAATATACCAAATTCCACTTTGAAATTTTCCAAGCTTCGGAAAACCCTTTTAGTTTTCAAGTGGGTGATATTGAAGATGGTGCATTGGCGACATACTTGACGCTCTATAGTGATACTCGTGATTACATTAGTGAGCATGGTTTGTTGGTCGATAATGAAGTTGCGTAGGTCGCGTCCGTCATAAAAACTCGGTACATATTTTATTAATAGGAATGTTGAAAATGCTAACACTAATATCAAGACGTGAAAAACGGATAGTTTCTACCAGTAAAGTGAACACTTTCCTTTTAAGCGACGGTGACACATTGGTCATTGGTCCCCAAAGTGAGATCACTAAGTTATGCGATTGGATAATTAATAACGGTATACAGAGCGTCTACAACGATGCCGAAGACATGTTGAAGGAGTACGGGCAATTTATGTTTAGCACTTTGTTGGACGGTTCAACAGCAATTAGATTGTATAAATAGGGTTAAAAAATTATGAAAAATGGTAACCCACCGAACCTGATTGTTTTGTAAAACTGGACTAATTAGTGCCCTGGAACGAACTAGAACAAGAAAGGGCACCTGTAATTTAATGAGAATACTATTGTGATAAATAACACCGGCGCAAAGGTTCGGAATCTACTTCTAGTAGCCACCAATGCGGGCCGACGATCGCGGGCAAATGCCTTAGGTAATCCCACGTTGCATATGCTAGAACCACCCACATTAGCACTAGAGAATGCTAGGTATGTTAAGGCGATTAAAGAGGGGCGCGTGTTGTGCGAGGTACGAAGCGAGGTACCAGGGGGTTTATATTTGCATTTTTTTGAATTTAGAAAAACCGAATTATTAGATTTTACTATTTTGTTTGAATCCTTTGATTACGCTCAATGTGGGCATGATCCCAGGTTTTATTTTGTAGAACATGGCGACATAGAACCTGTTGAGCAAGTACACCGCCAAATTCTAAAAAGCCTATATATCCTTGGCCGCATTAGCGGGTACAGATATAAAAAGTTAATTAAGCAAATACCACGCGCGATTTAAAAACATATAAGGAATGAGCGATAATGGCTAAAGTGAATAAAAGTGAATTTTTAAGTTTGTTTGAACAAGGTGAATGTTCTATTAATCTCCCAGGGTTTAGTGCTGAAATAGAAATGGACAATGATCCATTAAACCCTCGTGAAAATTCCAACCTAGGAACAATTGCCCTTTTTGAAAAACCCAAAGAATATTTAATAGGTGATACGCACGGTGGCGAACAGTACGAATTAGTAACGGGGGCGCTCGCGGATTGGTTAGCGAAAAACAACCCCGCATTTAATACGCTACGCGCCACTGATGACTGGCAATGGAGCACCAGTGAACAAGATCAACTAAAATACATTTTGGATAATTGCGAAAAACTAGGCTGTGAAATTATTCCGGTTTGGTTATATGACCATTCCGGTTTTAGTTTATCCACGAAATGTATTTGTGAATGGGATAGTACACAACTTGGCGTCATCTACATTACACCTGATGAAATGCGTTACGCGTTAAATTGTAAAAGGATTAGTAAGCGAGTGCGCAACACTATGCAAGCTAAGCTGATGATTGAGCTAGAAACTTACTCTAATTATTTACAGGGCGAGGTTTATTGTTTCAATACTATTGAAGATAGCGTGTGTGGTTACTACGGGGCCGACCATACAAAAAGCGGGTTAGCGCTCCACCTATGGGGTCATTACTTCCACGGGCAATAGTAGAGATTGCTTTTAATCCACCTTGATAGGTGCTTTTTTCGTTTTGAAATTAAATATAAATTATTCCGGTAAAGGTGACATTATTGTGCATGTAATTAGCCCAAATTCATTGGTAGACACTTATAAGCAAGTACGTGAACTGTGCGTGAACCAGGGTATTATTACTCGCATCGACGGGAAGCGCGTTATACACTTAAACAGCAGGTTAGAAATAAGATATGGAACCAACCACATAATAAGCCCACATGAGCTACAAAACCCTTTCCAATCTTTATTTAATGCGTTACACAATCTAGTGGCTCTTGATGTATCCAAACCTGAAAACGCCCCCGCTTGGTGTAAAAAAATAAACTTAAACCTTGCACTAGAATCTGATGCCGTGGATATTAGCAAAGTGTGTAACACTGTACCCGTGCAATTTAAAACCCTACTCCATTACAATGCAACGATTTTAAAACTACCCCCTGGGAAATTAATAATAAATTACCCAGGGGTGATACTACCCGAAAGTGATATGCAGGAAAATAATCAAAGCATTAATAACTTTAATTTAGAAAGCGTCAATCTCTTGAATTCGGAAAACATTATCAACATTGAAGAAAACGAAATTATAGATTTTACAAATGATGTAGATTTATTTTATAGCGCATACCTTGACGATAGATTGCGAGGCATAGCCTGCGCTGAAAACTGGAAAACAGAATACTTTACCAGTATCGTTGTACCAATGGTAAAAACTATTTTAGTGCGTAAAAATTGGGGCACTCTTGCTGCAATTGATTTTGCTAGTGAAATCAAAAATGATAATTGGCGGAGCGCTTGCCTTAATTGGTTAGCTAACAGTGATTAAAAAAGGAATACTGAATTGAAATTACCAAAAATGCACATTAAAAAAGGTGATCCTGTATTTTATTCCAACGACCCCTCGCAACCCTGGGGCGGTCCAGGGGAATTTATAGATTACAGTAAGGATGGGGAGTACCTTGTTAAAATAGACCACCAGAACCCCGTAATAATCGGCTGGGAATTTGCGCTACCCGTTATACCTAGAATCTATATTCCCTATACAATAGAAACTTTTCCAGATGGGCCAGTATTGGTACTCGAAACTAATGGGCCTTTCGATCCACCGAGGTTAGTAACAGAACTGCGAGAAAATGAAGTGGTTGCAATAATCCCAAGGGGTGGGGAACCTGAGACTAATGATAGTGGTGAAAAATTCACATATAAATATTTACTGGAGTCGTGCATTATTTCAATTAATAACGGGGAAACCTGGAGCACGGGCGGTTTAGATAAAATAAAAATGTTGAGGGAAGCTTATGAGTAAAACTTTATTTCATATTCCAATAGGGGAAACTGTTCTATATAAAAATGATGCGCTGGGCGAATGGCTTGGCCCTGGAAAATTTTTAGGCTATTACGATAATCGCCGATACATGGTTGAAAGTCACGATTCCGGTACGATATTGCACTGGGAATTTGTAGCCAGGTATAGAAAAAAAGCAATACCTTTTACAAAGGATACTTTTCCAGGGGGCATTGTACTTATAAAAGAACGTAGAAAATGGGGCAAGGTAGCAAACGCTGTAATGTGCTGCATGGAAAATGGTATAATAATCAGCGTGGCCGGTAGTAATGATCCGATAGAGTTACCAGCACCGAGAACTGCTCACCCGCCAGGGCGACCAGCTAAAGAACCTCCCCCATTGCCGCCACCAACTAGAATGAGTGACCATGATGAATTTTTTACATACCAGTATTTATTTTCGGATTGTTTAATGTCGCTTAATACTGGGAAAACTTGGCTAGTAGTGGGTGAGCAATTAGAAAACCAATTAACTGAGTAGTAAAAAATGTCGTTAATATCTTATAAGAAATTAGTACAGCTAGTAGAAAGTGGCGCTATTGACGCCCCCTTGGAAAATGTTAATGGGGCTTCAATTGATATTCGTTTGGGCAATAGCCTTATGATAGAAAATGTTCAAACTACCAATAAACCTACTGCAATTTCACTGGAAAGAAAAGAATCCGTTTCCTTTTTTGAAATAGGAGTACCCCGCAGTGGTTATTTATTAACACCTGGGGAATTCATTCTAGCTACTACAATGGAAACCTTTAATCTACCCCACAATATTGCAGCCGAATATAAGCTTAAAAGCTCACTTGCCAGGAATGGTTTACAGCACTTGCTAGCTGGTTGGTGTGATCCAGGGTGGCATGGTTCACAGCTCACTTTGGAATTAAAGAATGTAACGCGATTCAATGATCTGATTTTAACCCCAGGTATGAAAATAGGACAGATTGTTTTTTGGGAATGTGAAAATGTTCCAAGTGAACATGGTTACGCTGAAAAGGGGCAATATAATAATCAAAAATCAGTTACTAGCAGTAAGGGTTTGCGGTAAAATAGTTGGTTAATTAAGTGAGAGCGGCGCAATGATAAATGATGACAGTGTTATATTTTGCGATACTGAATGTTACCAGAACTATTTTCTGATTAAGTTTAAAAAACATATTGGTGGAAAATACATTGAGTTTGAAAAGTTTAACGACTCGGAATTCAATAGTGCAAATGTTCGGTACATTTTAAGTAAGTACACCCTTGTCACCTTCAATGGAATTAAATTCGATAGCTTAATTATTGCCGCCGCCCTCGCTGGTTTTAGTAACCGCAGAATTCACGAGATAAGCCAACATATAATACGTTCAAACGAACAACCATGGGATGTGCGAAAGCGTTTCGAGATACCTTACCTTGAAATAAATCAGATAGACCTGATCGAAGTGGCACCACTCAAAGCGTCATTAAAAATATACGCGGGGCGATTGGGTGTTCCAACCCTAGAAAACCTTCCTATTGCCCCAGGCGATAAGATTAAAAGCCGTGATTTAGTAGGTATGCGTACATATTGTGCCAATGACCTGGATGACACCCAAGCGCTATTTATTCATTTACGGAAAGAGTTAGACCTTCGTAATAAAATGGGTGAACAGTATGGTGTTAATTTACTTTCAAAATCTGATGCGCAAATAGCGGAAGCTGTAATTTCCCATGAGCTGCGCACAAAATACAATATTGAACCCTCAAAGTCTAAAATTCCAATAGGAAAAACTTACAGGTACAAAGCTCCGAAAAACATTAAATTTAAAACACCAGAACTCCAAGATGTACTTCGGCAATATGAGGAAAATAATTTTCGAGTGGGGAATAGTGGCCACATGGAATTTGATTTTAAGATAGTCGAAGCGGATAGAAATAAAAAAGGCGTCTTACCGACAACAAAACCAAAATTGAAATTCAGCTTTTACGGAACAAATTACACCGCCGGTATTGGTGGCTTGCATAGTCGAGAAAAAAAGACAGCCCAAATTGCTGATAAAAATACCATTGTACGTGATTATGATGTTAAAGCTTTCTACCCTCGTATAATTTTAAATAATAGATTATTCCCCAAACACCTTGGTAAACCATTCCTTAAAATATTTGCTAAGATTGTAAATGATCGATTGCGCGCAAAGATGGAAGAAGATAAAACAAAAGACGGTAGTTTAAAAATCGTTATCAACGGCACATTCGGAAAATTCGGCAGCCTGTTTTCGTTTTTATATGCGCCTGACCTAATGATGAATGTTACCGTTACTGGACAGCTTTCACTATTAATGCTGATTGAGCGTTTTGAACTAGCAGGGGTGAATGTTGTCAGTGCAAATACCGATGGTGTTGTGGTAAAGGATTCTGTTAAAAAAGAAAAACTAATTCGTAGAATAATCTCTGACTGGGAATTTGACACTAATTACGAGATGAAAGAATCAAACTACGTTAGTTTAAATAGTCGGGATGTAAACAGTTACATTGCTATAAAAGAATCTGAGTGCAAAGGTAAAGGGCCATACGTGGACCAGTTCGATCCAAATATCATGCTAAAAAATAACCCTGCAAATCAAATTTGTACTGATGCTGTTAAAAATTTCCTTATTGACGGTGTACCAATCGAAGATACTATTTCGGAATGTACTGATGTGCGGAAATTTTTAACACTGCGTACAGTAAACGGCGGGGCAATCAAGGATGGAAAACTATTAGGTAAAGCTATTCGCTGGTATTATGGCCGAGAAGAATTGGATGCCATTCATTATGTGACAAATGGGAATAAAGTACCCTTATCGGATGGCGGTGTTCCGTTAATGGAATTGGGGGAAGGTATTCCATCGGACCTTGATTATCCGTGGTATGTTGAGGAATCACATCGAATTTTAAGAGACATTGGAAGGGGTGCGGCGTGAACGAGGAAAAATTTCTAAATAAGAATAAACGATCAAAAGCATTAGATAGAGCTGATTATGTGGATGAATCCCTAATAGAGCGGGATTTTTGCAACTACGCTAAGCAAATGGGCTGCGCACCTTTAAAACTTTACACCCAAGCTATTCGAGGTTTTCCCGATCGAACAGTATTGTGTCCAGGTGGGAAGGTATTATTCATTGAGTTTAAATCGAACCGTGGTCAATTATCAGCACCGCAAGTGTTAATGAAAGGGCGAATCGAAACACTGGGTTTTAAATATCATGTTTGCGATAAGGTTGGTGAAGCTGAAGCAATTTTAAGAAAATTCCTACATGGATAGTCTTCCTGTTAAATGGGTCCCAAGTAATTACCAACTAACGGCGCTTTCCTTCATCCTATCAAATCCGCGTTCAGGTTTGTTTCTTGACCCAGGTCTCGGGAAAACTTCCATCAGCCTAGCTTGCATAAAAGCATTGGCATTTACCAAAGGTGTAAACGGTGTTTTGATCGTGGCACCGCTCACTGTCTGCCAAGATACTTGGCCGGATGAAATAGAGAAGTGGTCTAATTTTAACGGGATAACTTACACCATGCTCCATGGTGACGGTAAACCTACTCTATGGGGTAAGCGGAAACATATCTATCTGATAAACCCAGAAGGTTTGCCGTGGTTATTTGATACCCTGGTGGACCAACTGAGCAAGGGTCGCAAATGCCCATTTAATGCGTTATGGATAGACGAAAGCACTGCGTTCAAATCGCACAAGTCTAAAGCTCGCTTTGAAATACTTAAGGATATGTTACCTCTGTTTAAACGCCGTCATATTATGACCGGAACACCTTCCCCAAAATCCTTACTAGACTTGTGGTCCCAGATTTACTTGCTGGATGAGGGGGCAGCCCTTGGGAATAATTTTTATAAGTTTCGCCGCAAGCATTTTGAGCAAAACAGGTGGCAAGCCTACGAGTGGAAAATTAAGCCTGAATCTAAGCAAGCTATTTATGATGCCATTGCCCCGTGTGTACTTGAGATGGCCGCTGATGATTACCTGGATATGCCAGCAATAGTTTACAACCATGTCAAGGTTCGCTTACCCGCCAAGGTATCGAAGCAATACAGAAGCATGGAGCAGAAACTTTTCGCCCTATTAGATGAAGATGAAAAGATTACAGCTATGGCTGCAGCTCAAGCTAGCGCTAAGTGTCACCAGATGGCGAATGGTCAGGTTTATGAAGATATTCCAATGGGCCTTGATGATGAGGCGCTACGGGCTTGGAAACGTACAAGGAAGGTTTTCCAGGTACACAAGGGTAAGATCACCGCCCTGGAAAACCTTATCAGCGAGCTAAACGGCAAATCCCTACTGATTGTTTATCATTACAAACATGACCTGGAAGCCATTCAGAAGGCCCTGGGGGGTAAGGTGCCAGTATTGAGTGGAAAGCTAGGGCAGAAGGATTTGCGTTCAATGGCGCGAAAGTGGAACGCCAGAGAATTGCCAATCATGCTCGGTCATGCTGACAGTATCGGGTACGGGCTCAATCTGCAGAAAGGGGGTAATGATATTTGTTGGTACTCACTTCCCTGGGATTTGAAGAATTACATCCAGCTAAACGCAAGACTCCATCGCCAGGGTGTTACGGGGGCGGTTCGGATTCATCACCTTGTTTCAGCAAATACAGTGGATGAGGCGATAGTTAGCCGCCTGGGTGATAGGGCGGCAGCACAAACAGACCTGCGCAATGCCTTAAGAGATTATCGGAAAAAGTCCAATCACACCGCTAATTCCAACAGCTCAATATGACCATAGTCATCAAAGTTTTTCCACAATCCGCCCCAACTCACCTTGTGACCAAGGATTGAGGCCGCTTGCAAGAAAGCACAGGCAACGTTGGAAAGATGAGCCTTGTCCCATGAAGCCTTCCCATCTACATAGGCGTAAAAATCTAAAGCCATGCCACTCTGGTGCTTACTTAAAATGCGGTAACCATCGCACTTAGAATAACCCTTTAGATATAATGCGTTTTGAACAGTAGCGATTCTGATCCCCCCATTACTAGGTACACCAAAATCCACGCGAGTTAAGAGAATCGCCATTTTAGCAATCGCAATTAGCCGGTAATCGATTCCGGCCATATTGCTTTTGGATCGCTCGGATAGATAATATCTATTTTCGCTCACTGGAGATTTTCCCAACGATTGCTTTGATCCCTTCTACGAACCCCTTCCGGACAACGGTTTCTTTTGATTCCGCTCCCCCAAAATTAAAGGCGAATAGTTCAACCACCCAATAAACCTTTTCCCAAAAAATATCATCTTCTGGCATTTTTGTATTAGCTGCAATAATGGAAAAAAACCCAATTACTTCTAATACAATTTGAATATTGTGTACTAACCACCAACCAATTGCAGCTACTTCAGGTGACATATTATTTCCCCTTTGTGAATTTAGTTTTAAGTTTGTAAACGTTCACATCCCGTGGGCCGCGAACATCGGTTTTTTTATCAAATAATAACTGTCCGGAAAGCAATAATTCATTTATTGAATCGCCCTGAGATTTTTCCACTTCCCATGCTTTCCTATAATGAAATAAATCTTCTAGCAATGGGTTTGCTGGATCAACCATGACTATTTCATGCTTGCTTGGATCGAAGTCTAAAAATAAATGGGGCACGACATCCATGTCAATATTTTTTTCATCCATGGACCAAGGCGCTTTTAGAATAATGTTTCGTTCATCATCCAATAAGGTGTCCCATTCCTTACGCTTGGCCGCCACCTCTTCCCTGCGTTTTTCGCTTTTCAAAATACTAAGTGGATTTTCTCCCCAAGTACCTAGAAACCTTTGCTGTTTTCCTAAATTGTGCATGTCATGAGGGCCGTTATTTGTCCACGATGGATCTTCCGCCACTGATGTATGTAAGATTTTACCTGTACCTTTTTCGATCATAGCTGTTACGAACAGCGGAATATTGTACCCGCCTACCTTATGAGGTGGTGAACCCTGAACATAACCGTTTTGCACGTAAAATACTTGGTTACTGTTGGCAGTATTATACGGTCGGATCACGCTTGCGTAAGTACCGGCGTGTACGAAACTACGGCTATTGAAATCAACCCATGCGGCAGCACCGCCACCATAATAAGCATGGAGGGAATAGAGCCCCCCTGTTAAACTAACATCTAAAAAACCATTTGGGCCAACAGTGTGAGAAGTATTAGCAGTGGCTAGTTTTAATTCAGATTGCCCCGCACAATTTGCCCCAAGCTCACTTTGACCAACGCTCCCTGTAATAATTTCACTAGCACCAACCGAATTATCGGTCATCATTGGAAGTGTTATTGTGTTTACCCCTGGGACAATTGGCGCAACCACAAGTTTTTCTACATATCTGTTTAAGTCATCTGTAAAAACAATCAGGGTATCATTGTCGTCTACCACTGCGCCTGTTTTTACAGCAAACAATGTCGCTTGGTCACCAATGGTAACGCGTTCACCATCGCTTAACTGGGCACTGGGTAGTTCTCGACAAGCTGCAAAATCGTCTACCAATGCTGTTAAGTATTTAGCATACCAGTTCGCACCCGTATCAACCGTGGGATCATTACCGGCCTGCTCGTGTACGGCGGTATAAAGTTTTCCATTTGAACCTTTTGCGACCGCACCCGCTGGATATATTGTGTTAGCGTCCCAAATACCCAAACCCTGCTCATTAAAATGGGCGAGCCCTTGCGTAAACCATTGCTGTAAAAAATTAAAGTGCTCAAAAGGTGGTACTTCGGCCACCCAACCAGCCGCAACTTTCCCAGGGGTTGTTGTGTCAGGGTCAACGATATTTGATGGTGGGGCTGATGATGCCCATATTCGCGTTAAATCTGGCTTGACAGTGCTCATGGTAAACCCTCAAAAATTTTAAATTAGAATATTATCCAACAGTGAAGAAAGTGGTCCACCCAGTAAGGGATCAGCAAGCGAGCCAAAACTTTTACTTAGTGGTACGCCCTCGAAACTGAACGCCTCGCCTGCGTTAAATTCCGAATAGTAAATTACCTTAACGCCCGCTGTTTTCGGAACAATATCGGTTTGTGTTAAAAGTATCGTTTCGTTCGGTGTTAGTTTCCGCCCCACGCTTATTTCATAGAAAGTATTACCATCACGGAATAATATCAATGGTGCATCCAGTACAAATTTCAACTGGGCTATAATTTCCTCCGGCGTAGATGCTGTGTTATTTCTAACAATCCTTGCGCGAATGAATGCTCTATATTCTGCATCAGTTAAAATTCTAAAGCCGGTAGTTATTTCACCCTCAGCTATAAAGCGACCACCGGCTGTTGGATCGGAAAGTGTTCCAAATGTTATAGCTTGGTGGTAATCATAGAAACCAAAAAACTTAAAAGCATCGGCGTCTATAAACACCCTTGATTGGCCAACAATACTACCGATAATATCAAGTTGCTTACCTTCTGCTGTTTCCAACCATCGGCTAGTGATTATTTCCGCTAAAACTTCTTCCAGGGTGTTTGCTTCCACCAGCAAGGTTTCGATGTACGCTTTTAAATTCGGGGAATCTTTAAACTGTGTTACCAGTCTTCCGATACCATGGATTAAATGATCGATAGGTTTAATCATATCTGATTAATCACTATGTTTGCCGTGGTGAAATTCGATACATTATTTGCCAGGATTGGTATATTCACTTCCAACAAAGGTGGTGTAATAGTGCTGATGCGAAGGGCATTTATTTGATGACCATACACTGAATTAATCGGCGTATATAGTCGCGTGTATGTAACATCTTCCCCTAAACCAAAACCCTGGCCTTCAATCAAATCACCATTAGCGTAATCTACTATTGCCTGTTTTATTAAATCGTCACCATTAGCTGGGTATGTCGCATCGGTAACCAGATCAACTTCCACATAAATATCAACAGTCACCGGCCTAGAAAAACCAATGGTGTGGGGCAACCCTTGGCTATCTAGTATCACCGTGGAATCTAATCCACTAGAAAGTATTCCTGCAGGTTTCTTTAACCAGATCGCCTTGCCTATGTCTTCATCGGAACCACCAACCACAACCACCTCAAAAGAATGGGGCGGTAAACCGTTTGCGTCAACAACGTTCGTATCATTTTCCAGCACAACTAGTTGGCTCACACCGCTAACATTGGCAACAGTGGAATAAATAGCATCGATCACCGCCTGGGCATCCCGTGAAACAGACCGTTCACGCCGAGCCCTCAGTTCCGGATCGGTTTCTTCATAGGTGCCTTCTACGGCATTAGTTAAGTTTGTTACAGTATCCCATCCACTGATCGGGGTATTTATTTGCGTCACTGTACCAGCCGTTGCGCCAATCGGCCCTTGATCGATTGCCAAGGCATGATCGGAAGCATTTCCCGTACCATCGATAGTGATATTATTTTGCGTTTCAAATTGATCGCCTGTATCGCTGGTAGAAACAATACTTCCCGCCAATATAATTACGCCAGGGGTTCCTGTAAAAGATAAATCCACTCTGGAAAATGTGGCAGGTAATCTTGTCAGACCGTTAAGCTGAACTAAGTTAGATAAATTCGCGCCAGTTGCCGCCGAAGGGTTAAACGCATTGTAGGCATTTTCGGCCAATTCCCATAAGCTGGCATTTGATTCAGAAATTATCCCATTGATCTGTCCGTCCGAAGACTCAGGTGACACATTGAAATTGTCACCGAAAACAGTTTTTACCTGAGCATTTAATTCAAGCAATAATTGGTCTAATCGTTTCCGATTAAAACCCTCTGGGGTTATACCGTAGTCAGACATTTACCGTCACCTCGCTTGTAATTATTTCATCGTGAACAGTCTTCGCCTCGAAATCAACTGAAAGTTTTCTCACACTTCCACCTTCATAAACCATTGAGAAATTGATCAAGCTATCAACACCTGGCGTTTGTAGAATGGCTGTTTTAAAAATACTTTCAACGTTACCAAGGTTTACTGGCCTCACAAAAATTTGTTCAAAATAAGGTATGCCCGAAGATAGGTCTAAAAACCACTCATTGGCGTAAAAAAGTAAGCGAGTGCGAACATGTTGAACAATTTCAGCACCATTCTTAACTATAACAAATTGGCCATTATGAACTATTAAATCATTATTGGAATCAAGGGCACGACTTATCAAAGGTTTACTCCGGTCGGTGTTATTGGTCCAACAGGCGCGGTCGGTGAACCAATGTGACCATGGCCTGCTAGCTCTTTACCTGCAACTACAATTGACGGGGCTGAAATTGATCCAGTAACCACTAGGTTACCCACAACAGTCACCGTGGGGGCTGCTACATCGACACCTGTGGAAGAAGTTATACTAATACTGCCATCGTCGTTAAGCTTAATTGAAACGGTTCCACTATCACTTTTAAGCTCAAGGGCATCGGTGCTGTAATTCTCGATAGGGTTTACACTGGAAGATGGTCCGACTATAGCCATAGCATCACTTAAATCGTGAAACCGCCTCGCCCCTGGCTCACCAACTTTCCCCGTTCTAAACCAATTATCAATAGCGCGTTCGGAAAATACTAAAAGGCATTCATCGCCCTTTTTCACAGGTAAGGTTATGGAAAACCCACCGCCCCTTGGCATCAGCACGGGAACATTAATTAGAAGCGGTAAGTTTTCAGGCGTATAAATTTCTTCAACACCATCAAGCTCAATGAATATTCTTTGAATCACAGGTTGTACAGTGGCTATTTGTTTTTCAGAATCAAAACTTTCAACAATGCCAGGCATTGAGGTATGCAGATCTTTTAACCTGGAATCTACCCCATCCCTAATGGCGCTCGCCAGGGTAAACAACTCCGGATCTTTTTCCATCTTATGTGCCCCCCGCGTTATGAAGTGAAACACCTTTAACAGAGCTGAGCCAATTACCCTCCAAGTTATCACCTGTAAAAATCACTTCTTGTATTTTGTAAGTGCCTTCAGCACTACTTGCTTTTGGTTGGATGTAAAACAAGTCACCTATGTTAATTTCAGAACTCGCACTTTCAATTGTAAACAATCTATTCGGCATTAACTCAGGGTTCATTAGAGTGGTAACATCTGCGCCGTTTTGCGTGATAGAAGGTGTTCCAATCATCCCAGTAGCAGCGCTAACTATAACCGAAGATACTCCGATCAAAGATTCATCTTTTTTTACAATTACAACTTTTTCATCTTGTATGCTCCAGTTGAAACCGTATTCTTTTGCGAATTGGTCCAATAGAACTGATGATTTTCCTGATAATGTTTGGCCCCGAAGTTTATCCGCAATATCGGGAATACCTTCTATTGTTCCAATGGCTAAATCAAAGGTTTTTATAACCTCAGCCACAATAGTTTTAATGGAAATATTAGCATCAAACGTTTTATTTACTTTTGCATTTTGCCAACTACGCTCACCATCTGCCGCGTATAGGGTAATCATTCTATCCACGTTTGTTCTAGTATCGGTACTATTGCGAATATCACCTTTAAAAAGTAGCTTTAAATTGTTCTCATAACCAGCGTTTAAAATTATTTTAGTTTTTGCAGATTGCAACGCTGAAATAGTGTCATTATTGGGATTATAAATAACAATCTTACAAAGATTTGGCGCACCGATAACGCTTTTACTTACCTCAAAATTTATACGCAAGTCTGAAATTATTCGGCGCTCACCAGTGACCGGAATTATTGTCAGGTTGTATTGCCTGTTAAATTGTCTAGCCACCTGTAGCACCGTTTTCTAATTCAGCTAATTCATCATCATTTAATAACACCAGGGTAGAAACTGTTCCAAGGTCTGTTTTCTCCGGATCAAGGTTTGTGGCATCTTGATTAATGATGAATAGGTTTTTAATTGCTAGGTTGTGCTGCTTTAGAATATCCACACCACTCACCATTGGAACACCGGCGAGCAAGCACGTATCATTATCATAGAAAGAAATAGACCAAACACCCGAGCGTGAATTTAAAGTTACCCTGCAGCTATATTGAACACCTTCTAGCACTATTGAAAATAGCTGTTCGGGGTTACTGTTCAATGGTATTTCTAACATGGAAATACTTCCTCATTATCCGCTTATAAATCCGCCAATCCACTTGGCTACTGATTTTCGTTTTTCATCGGTGGGTATAATCGCTTCCTGTTGGCCTCGGTCATCTGCGCTTTGTGCTTTTTCGGTAGTTTCCCCTTGTTCAAGTGTGTCAGGTTGGAACGGCCTTATTTCCGATTCGCTTATGATGACTTGTTCCATTGAAATACTCATGAGTACCATGCGCGAAGTGTCTTTATTTTGAGTAACGCTTATTCCAACTATTATTAAATTATTAATTAATCCTAGTTTTGTTTGAACGCTAACTTCTTTCCGCGCATTTTTCAATTCGAGCATATCGTTATATGCTACCTGACTACGTGTAAGATTTTCCTCAGTAGATGTTCCAAACAAATTGCTCGCTGAATCTACTAGCTGTTTGAAAGCTGCTGTCCCTAAAGGGGAATCACTAACCTGGGCAGTTATTAGTAATTTTTTAGGTTCAATCACGGCATGGTCAGAAATATCTACGCCATGCTCAACTGGATTTTTTGTCAGTCTAACAGTGTCCGTGTGTGATTCAGTTATGAAAGCATCAAGCTCAACGACTTTTTCAACGCCGTTTTGCACACTTGTAAATTCTCGCTTTGATCTAATAAATAAATTTTCAAAAGCCATTAGTTTTTCCAGGTGTTATTGGTCAATTGCCGTTCGCAAAGTTTTTGACACTTGCTCATAAGCATTGGATGCCGCCGCCAATATCTCATCTGCTGTTTTATCCGCACCCTCTATGAGTATTTCCACCTTATCTACAATTGTAGTACCTGAGCCTTCTCCGCCCCTTGGCGCCGGAATTGAATTATTTCTACCAACGGTATCTGTAAATACCCCGCTAATTGAATCAAAAATAGCGTCACCGAAACCACCCTTAAAAAAATCAATCCCACCATCGACCAATGCTTTTAACTCATTCCACTTATCGAATATTTTGTCAAAAGCAGCTTGAACACCTTCCAAGCTTAAAAGCCAGTTTGCAAACTCATTAAAATATGACTCCCCACCTGATAGCGCTGTCCACAAGTCTTCGATTGCTATAATTAGGGCGAGTATTGCACCACCTATGGCAATAGGGCCAATCATTGCAGCAGCCCACATAAGAGCAAAACTCACAGCCTGGACAATTGTGGCAATGCGTAAAGCTTTCATGGCCCCAATAAGTTTAGCAAAGGTGTTAAGTAGACCTATTGCCATTAGGGCTCCAACGGCAACTGTCAAAATTCTAAAACTAAAAGCAAGTTTTTCAATCCAGCGCGGTAAATCTTGTTCAATTATTTTCCGATTAAGTACCCACCATTCTTTGAATCCAACCATTACTTTTGTAAGTATTGGCCCAACTTCCCGCGTCAAAACACGCGACATTGATTTAAAAATAGCAATGAGATCGGCTTGTGCATTCTGAAAATCATTAGAAACTTTTACATCTTTTTTAGTTACAGCACCTAATTCAGTAAACCCATCGACCATGGTCCTAATTGCAGCCGGCCCTTGTTGCAATAATCGAATGGTGTTCTTTAAACCGAGTTTATCGGCAAGCTCTATCTGTTCAGCTTTCCCCAAGCCTACCATTGCCTCTGAGATTTCCAACATTAGCTTACTGGCAACCTTGACCTTACCTGAAGCATCCACGGACGAAATACCAAGGCGGCCAAGGGCTTCAACACCACTACCCGCACCTTTTGCCGCCTCAGAAGCCCGTATGGACAGATCACGCAAGGCATCGCCCATTTGATTGGAGGAACCTCCGGCCAACTGTAATGCATGAGATAGGGCGGCCACATTAGCGGCAGTGTCGTCTATCTCAGCGGCAAGAAGGCCCTGTTCATCTGTCGCTGCAGCACTAACTGCAGTTATTCCGGTAATCGCTGCAGCGGCCCCTATGGCAGCTTTAGCCAGTTGCTTCGTCACCTGAACAGTGGACGCTACCCCAGCCTGGAATTTTTTCAGATCGGTCGGGTCATATTCAAAACCCAAACCCACCAGTAGATCGTCAATACTCGCCATTACTTACTCACCATACTGGCCTTCAAATCTATCAATTCATTAAACAACATAACATCTTCCAGGGAGTAGGTTCCGTCTTGTAGCTCATGTAGTGCGCACATCGGCGGATCAACCAGCAGTGGTCTATGTAGAAAGCTATCTACGTTAGGGAAATTCTCCAGGTTTACATGGTTTCCTTCACTTTGACCAGAAGGTTTTCTACCAACTGGCCTTTGAACAAATTTCCATAGTTCACCTCAAGCGCGAACGCAAACACCTTGTACACGTCAAGCAAGCCATCTCCGGAGAAATGTTCACTGAATGAGGTTTCCGTGATTCTTTTCCCATCGCACGCCGCACCAACGATCGTTTCCTTTAATAACTCCACTAAACCTTCCGGAGAAGTTACCTGGAACATTTTTTCCAGGCCATCAGCAAACGCCAAGACTTGATTACCGTTAATGTCCTTGCTTAATTCCTCCAGGTCTAAATCTGGGCTAGCTTTACCCAGTGCCGTTGCCAAGGAGGTACCTAAAACCTTCGTTACCTTAAATTTCATCAACAGTGCTTTTTCTGCAGGCCATTGGGTCACGCTGTATTCATGTTCGCCGATCTGTTTGTTTTCTGTTCTGCAAGCCATAGTTTCCACCTAATAGGGCAAGTTTGCCGGTCAATTTCACGATAATGAATTCCGGTAGGGGTGCGTCTGCGACCGGCAACAAACGCACGGCGGAACCCTACCGGAAACCTTTCTAGCCCCCGTGTACGAGGTCTAATCTTTCCACCCTTATCACCCATTCCTGAGAGTTTGCATTTGGCCCGCGCACCATTGAGGCCGGTCGTGCAATGTACCCTTGTGTTCCTGAACCAAGGTCATTGCCGCGCAAATCTTTAAATTGCACAAAGATCGGTACGAAAGCCCCGTTTTCCTGAGCGCTAACTAAAGATGATAAATATTTGTTTGAACCCGATCTCTGCATTAGTCGAAAAGTAATACTGCCCGACCTATCGGCGGAAATGCTCACAGTCATTTCCCCATCGCTGCCAATCTTATGATTAGCTGAATCGCTAAATCTTTCCAGTTTAATAACATCATCGCCTTCATCAAAACCCGACACCTCAACACCATTAACTAGTAATAAGGTATCTAAAAAACTATATTCTTTCATGGAAAATGCCCCTTTAATTTTTTACGATTAGCGCTCGAACACAGCATTAATTTGAACACTGTGAATGGCACCTGCCCCCAAAATTATAAAACTTAAACCTGGGTAGTGGCGCGCCTCCTTATCACTCTGATTAATTTCATCAACTGGGATCGTTGTTACCTTGTACCCACTTGGAAGAAATTCCCCGTCAATTGTTTCCCCAGGTGCAATAAGTCCGTTTCGCAATCCCTCATCAAGCGCTCTAATAACTTGCTGTTCAATGGCAGCAATACCTTTGTCCGTGTATGGGACTTTTGTAGGGCGAGTTAAAAGGTAGCCGAAAACGTTTGTTTGTATTGCATTGGATAACCAATCCACGCCATGTACTTCATCGAAAAATACACCATTAGCCATGGACGATTCCGCATATAAAATGCTTGCCCCAATTTCAACAATAGCGTTTGCATTTTTAGAATCTAATACAGCTTTGTTGTTTTGGGTAAGGGTTTCCACGGTAATGCCTGGGGCTTGTTTAAACTTCAAAGTTATTGTGCTGTTTGGCTGATTAAAATTAACAGTAAATGCTCTACCTAATATACTAGCACTTGGGTATTCATCCGCATTGGAACTATAGGTGGTAATTGTTCGGCGTAAGTTTTTCGCTTTAAGCACTGATGCAATGTCCGTATCAATTGCGGCATCCAACATATCTATATTATTAGAAGTATTTCCAAACACTTTTGTCCGAGCTTCAACCCAGTCGGCTACATCTTCCACATCTTGATTATCGCGGCTTTCATTGGTCAATACCAAGCCATACCAATCTGGATCATAATCCTGAATTGCGTTCAGTGCATCAGTAATATCACCAGGGCCGCCAATGCCACCATTAACAGCTATTGCCCCACTAACAGTATCTAAATTAAGTATGGGGCCAATAAAACCATTTGGTATTGTTCCAACCGTTATAGGTGTAATAGTTGAAAGTGTTCCAACCGTCCCGCTAATAATTAACATTTGATCAGTTAGTGGATTATATTCCACTCGGCTTCGCTGAAAACCTTCATTCCCATTAGCTAGTTGCAATGTTTCTTGTAAGCGAATCGCCACATAATCCATGTCTTCCTCATCTATGGGATTTTGGCTAGTAATCTCAACACTCACGCCATCGATAGTAATAATAAAATTTGCCTGAGCTGGCATATTGGCAAGATCGATTAACGCTTGCCCTGGGTTAGCAATAACCCCACCTGTTAATGTTCCCTGCGTTTCACCTTCAAGCAATGGTGGGTAAATAGTTCCACCTAAACCTAGTTCAGTATTGGTGTAGGCTGATATATCCGTTCCGCCCGCCGATACCGCAGGACTTTCAATATAGCCGATCTCAACATTGTCGGCGTTCGTTCTAAATGTAAAAAATTCCCCCACCGCATCCCATTCAACAGTAACAGTTGAAAAATCTCCACCCTGCGCCTGTATTGCGGATTGCATTACACTAATGACAGTATTCATATCACTAGGATCACCTATAGTAAAATCCATTGCGGTAATATCAACACGATTAGCGCCAACTAATATTGATAATTCTCCATCCGATGTTGCAATTAATGCAGAAATTTCTGAGGAATGAATAGGTGTCCCATGCATGTACGCTTGGCGGCTTTCCCCGCCCCCGCCCCCGCCGCTAGGCCGCTCGGAAATTTTTAAAGTAGTAGGTTTTGGTTGCTGTGAAAAATAGGCGTTTGCCGCTTTGTAAGCTTCCGTAGTAGATGCCCAATCTTCCGCCACTCCTTCCATGTTGAAATAAGTACGCACAAGCTCACCAGGGCTGTATACGTTCTCAGTAGGTGTGACAATGTTTAGAGTACCAAAGCCCGCTCGTTCAGGGAAAACAGCCCCTATTGAAACGGAAACATCTACTATTGTTGAAACTGGAATAGTCATATTAATTCACCTCAAGGTTATAAGTATAACGCAGGCCGTATTTCTGAAATTCGACCCCCATGTCTACGGAACAAATAGCAGTTACTGTCTCACTAACATTACCTGTAACAGCAACTGACAAATCAAATTGCGCTCGTTCTTCCCAACTATTTTCGCGTGCTATGGATATGTTGCGAACCGCCGACCTAGATATAAATCCAAGTTTTGCTTTTTTAAATAACTCAGATACTGATTGACCAGTAAACGCCATGTTTACAAAGTTGGCTAAATCCATTGCATCGTCACGGTAAAAATTTATAGAAATAAAAACTTCCCGTAAAGCTGTTCGGGTACTGTCCAGGTCGCCGTCTACGCGATTAGCATATTTAATTTCATCCGTTCCGATCGGGGTATTACTAATTATTTTAACGGATGCATACTCACCAACTGGCCTTGGTGCATTTTTTTGTTCCGCCAATATGCTGTAACCTGGAATACCTAGAATTAAATCTACGGTATCACGAACAAATTTGTTTATTGTTTCGCCTAATATTGAGTTGTTAATCATCATTGTATTTGCACACCCACACCTGATGAGTAACCATAGGTTGTCCAATCCTTAACACTAACTATCTTATATTCGAGCCCAGCATGACAAACGTGGTCAGCTACTAACCTTGCTCTATCGTCGGTCTGCCGCAAAGCTTTACGGCAGATAAATTTCAAAACATTAGTGTTGCGTTCACCTTCACTCAATTGCTGTAGTTCTTTCGGTGTCGGTTGTTGTACGCTCGCTAATGCTGGTATTGCGCGATACCTCCCCTGTTGATATTTACCATCTACGAAAGCACCTTTAACAAATCGTTTTATAATAATTCGTTCGGCTGTGTCAGAATCAATTGCTTCGGAAACATTTATAGGCATTATTTATCACCAATCTGGTAACGTATGCTTTGAATAAGATGGCCAGTATCGTGTAAGGGTGTTGGGTTTGCTCCACGTTTTTTACTGGGGTTTTTTAAAGCTGGGGTTATCCCACTATTAATACGTTCAATAACGTCACCTTGAAATATTTCACCCAAGGTTTGTAGGGATTGTTTTTTTGTTATCTTGTCGGCCAGTATTTTATCAGCTAATTTACCGATAATTTTTGTATATTTTTTACGATTAGTTTTTAATGGCTCTCTTAAAAAACTTCGTTCAGGTATATTTTTTTCAGGATAACCAAATTCGTGGACAATGCCGACCATTATTACAGGTGTAGGCGGGGCACCAATTTTATTACCTGGGGGCGAGGGGTAATCCCCTGAACCCTTTGGTAATCCCACTCTAACAACATCCGGCCCACTAAAGCGCGTATTAGCTTCCTTTAATTTTTTCAGGGCTCTATCAACAGCTTTTCTATCTTTTAGGCCGACTTTACTTTTCATTAATAGTTTCCAAAAGCTGTCAACACACCGACTAAGCAGCTATCCCGAACTGTTATGAATCTTTGCCCGTAGCTTGTTCCCATATAGAAATCATCAGCTTCTGAACGGTCCTTTGTGGCAACAGCTCTACCTACTGATACACCATCGGCTGACTTACTGGAAATTGGGCCGGTACTTGTGGAAGTGTCGCCATACTCTGTGTTCGAGCCACTTGTTAATAGATGGGCTGCTAAATATGCTTGGGCGTAATCGTATTTACCACACCATCGGGTTTCGTCCGAACCCATATGAATCAAGGTATCATTAATAAACATTTCAATTCTAGGAATTGGATAAAAATCCAAGTCATCGAACTCTGGAAATCTAAGTATAAATTCTTCCGCTGTAACCATGATATTTTCCAGGTAATTTTTAGCAGATAAAATTAAGGGTCCCAACTCGGTAGCTAGGAAGGAACTACCAAGTTGAAACCCTTAAACTTTTCACCGCTCACCACTCGCCATTAAAACACAATAGTCATTTTACGCTTTGGCTTTAGGTGGTGTTGGTACGGCAGTAGAACTGGATTTAGCCTTGGTATCAGGGTCTTTTTCCAGCTCAAGATCATTCTCACTATTGCCAAAACTTACAAGATTTTGTTCCTGTAAGTTTTTAAGGTAGGGGCATAAAACTTTCCCAGCCTTAGAAACAAATGCTAACCAATGATCATCGTCCACCACGTTAAACCCTGGCGCAATGCGAACACTTACAATGCGCCCTGTTTTGGTTGCGGTTTTTAAATTGTACTGCCTTGCTGTTTTGTTAATTACACCGGCCATGATTTTATATTCCTTCGCCAACGGCTAATGATAATGGATAGTAAATGTTCAGGCCGCCAAGCCGTGAACGCCCAGGTATAACAAATTCCAGGTTCTTTTGTTGGAGAGGAAGCATTTCCAGTTCAACAGGTATTTCAAGCTGCAATTTGTCAGGGTTGCGGTCATAAGCCACCATAGCATCTGTCGCTAAGGTTGGATTATTTGCAGCAGCACACTCATTGACGGGAATAATACTTTCCAGGCCACTTATAAACGGACTATTTGTTGCCACATATTGTGCAATAGTGGTGTCACTATTTGCCGCCCTTGGAGTGGTCATGATGTATGACCATTGCGAAGGTGGTAAAAGTAAGGTGTTGCCGTTTTCCACCATCTTTGTGGTTTCAAAAATGTCGGTAAACAGCCCGTTAATGTCGGCCAGAATTTGATCAGGCGTTTTATTGACGAACTCTGTTCCAGCCCCATGGTCAACTACCGGCCCAACTGGGATATTGGGATTGGAAAACAATCCAGGTAGACCGCTTTCTTCATCACCATAGAACGCCACATCATTTGTAACCTGCTCATTGGCTCGACGTGCGGCATTAGCCCTACGTTGATCAAGCGCGGCACCTGTGAGCTGTGAAGCCTGAATTTCATCCAGGTTATACCCATAAGAGACACCAACCGATCGAACAGGAACGCTGGTTTCTTTTCCGGCAACATCGGCGCGTGGAAGATCATCAGCATAAGCATTGATGATTTTAGCGGAACCAACAGCATCATAAGTACGGTAGGTAATGCTAGTAATTCCAGCGCCACCCTCGTTTGATACGGGGAAAAGTGTCCGAGCTTTTAGTTCAGCATAACGAACATCATAGGACCGAGCTTTTATATACTCCAACTGGCGCTGGAAGAAAAAAGCACCATCAGCATCCATTGTGCCGTTATTCAGGGCCACAACCACGGCCCCGTCAAGCTTGGTACTTTTTCCATCAGTCGTAATGGTGCCCATCATTCCATCAAAGGTGATTGTTGAACCATCGCGTAATTTTAATTTTCTCACAGTATTACCCCTTATGCGCCCGCTGTAGTGTTAGCGGATTCGATTCTAATTACAGATAATGCACCGGCTGTCGCCGCAAATTCCCATTTAGCACCATCTAATTGTGTTTCACCGGCTACAGCCGCGCCAGCATCGATAATACCATCAGCATTTGCATATTTTACCGGAGCACCTGCCACGCAGCCTGCAGGGCATACAGCCCAAATATAGCCGGTGCGAAGTAATGCTGCCGTTTCTTTCTCGGAATAGTTTATATCCCCAGTATTAGCGGCACCTTCCCGATCAAGGGCTCGAACACTAATACCAAGGAAATCTGTCCCACCGAGAACAGCCTGTTTGTTGCTATCTGTCCCCCTGGAAACTGCTACACCAAAGCCAAAGCCCGCTACGCCTTCCACTCTGCGCGAAACAATGTCGTGTGGTGCTTGTGCATAAATTAATCCAGGGTATGCCGAGCCTAGATTTGTTTCATAACTTGTTTGTGCGCTCATTTTAAGCTGCTCCATTGTTTAAAATTAAACGGAAAAGATTTAATCAGAAAGTGCTATTAACCCGCCTTTGTGTCGGTTTTCCATGCATCGCGGCTGTCCGCCATCATTTTTTCACGAGCCACTACATCCATGGGACGTGAATCCCCATCCTGTTTAGTAACCTTGACTGTTTTTCGTAGTGCTTCATCAAGTACGCCGCCCGAGCTATCTTGGCTACCCTGTTGGGCATCCTCCAGCAAGGTATCAAAACGAGCCGTAATATAATCAGCAGATGCCGAATCCATTTGAACATTAGGGCATAAGGTGGAAACTACTTCACTTTTGATGGCTGCGGA